>JGI20157J14317_10000197_pt1 | contig 68260 bp, 66 predicted proteins | sample COG_07_FD_14317 | JGI IMG/M metagenome (IMG submission 14317)
CGTTTTTTTCGTAAATCCACTCGATAGAGCAGGTTTCGAATATGAATGCCCCTCGTCTGATGAGATAATGGTCAAAGGTATATCAGGGTCGTGTTTTCGTAATTCTTTGGCCAGTCCATACCCTGCTAGACCTGTGCCAATTATAATAATAGATTTTGAGTCCGAATTTGATACCGAATTTCTGTTCTGATGTTCATCATCAACTTGCTTTTCCTCCAGTAGCTCGAAATCTTCTTTCCCAACTCCGCAATCCGGGCATGTCCAATCGTCAGGAACATCCTCCCACTTTGTTCCAGGTTTAATTCCGTCCTCAGGCCAACCTTCCGCCTCGTCATAGATAAGGCCACAAACAAGGCATTCCCACTTTCTCATAATATCATACACTCAATTATTAGACAGAGATGCCCTACCAATGACCAGTTAAGACTAAAGTTTACTGAAATTGGTAGGAGCCAAAGTTAGAAACGTACCCGTCCCTGAACACCATAGAAAGCAGCCGCTTCGTTTGGAACACAATAGGCGGTTCCAGACATCACAGTTAGATCAAACTTGTAACTACAAGATTCCTGCTCTGTTAGGTTCTGCCCGTAGACTGCAAGTTCATATCTATTTTCTTCCCCAAATTCATAAGATACTCTGGCATTGAAAACATTACGTTCTTGAAGTTCGTCGACGAGTCTTTTTTGAGTGTAATAGGATTTGGCTGCGCTCTGATATTGGTAATCCGCTTGCAGTGTCAAATCTCCACTTCCGACTTCAAAAGTTTTGGCAACTAATAAGTTCGCAGAAACGTCCGGCGAGAATGCCAGCTTGCGACCTACCTCTGCAGCGGCAGGGGAAGTAGATTTCGTAACTTCCGTATCCAAAAGCCCTAAACCACCGCTAATAAATAGCCCTTCAGTGGGTGCGAATTGGAAGTCCACTTCCAATCCTTTTATTTCAGACTCATCAATATTGGCAAATTCAGGACCATTTGGACCTACAAAAAAGATTTGTTGGTTTTTCCAAATATAATAAAATGCGGCAGCATTTAACTGTAGTTTATTATCAAGCAACCTCGTTTTAGTACCAACCTCAAAAGCATCCAATTTTTCCACGTCAACATTTTGCCGTTTAAAACCGGTATGCGGGCCGTGAAGAAACTCGATGTCGTGCTTGCCAGATCGGAATCCTCGCGAATAACTACCATACACCATTGCGTCATCACTTAGCGCATAATCCAACCCGAATTTTCCGCCAACCTCTTCAAATACCAGATCTTGATCCGAACCACCAATATCTTGAGCGCAAATTTGTCCCCGGTTGTCCGGGCTTAGAGTCGCACCAAATAGATTACCATCGTTGTCGAAGTCGCATAATGGAGCGCCCGCCAATTGTTGAGTGACCAGATCTCGGCTCCAAAATGCGCTGGAAGGGAGAACTGAACTATCGTAATTTCCCACCAACAATGAGGGCAGTCCTTTTTTGTCATGTGTAAAACGTAAGCCCAGCGTTACATTTAATTTATCAGATACCGGGTATTCAGTGTGGACATAAGGTGACCACACAGTGTTCTCCAGTTCTGCAATTGAAAATGCTGTTTGCTGGCTGTAAATATTTGTGAAATCGTTAAATACCCACAACCCAAGGGAACCGCCAGCTGGCGGGCCTCCGAAGTTTAGCGCTGATATACCAAAACCGATATTCTGGCTTAAATCTGATTCTTCGTGAAAATAGTACAGACCTGCAACCCATTTGAAAGCGCTACTATCAGGGGATGTTAAACGAAATTCCTGACTATACTGAGTATATTCTTGGTCCATGCTTATGGAAAGTACGTTCTGTGACGTCGCAGTTGGTCCACCCAACGATTGTTCAATGAAGGTAGCCAGCGCTGTAACATTGCCCGGGTTTGAATTGCCACCCGCACCATAACTCCAACGGTTTTCAGTGTCGTCCCAAGAAGAAATGGATGTTAACGTAGCCCAATCAAATTCGTGGATAAACTTAATATATCCGCCTAGGGTTTCTAATTCAAACACCTGATCGGTATCTATATAAACGTCTTCCCAATTTGTCGTGCTCGGATTATCCCCCTGATTGTTAAAAGTGTTGTAGCTGGTCGTAAAATCCACCTGTGCCGGTAATCGTGACGTTGGATTTGGTCCGTTTTCAGGAATACCCAATTCAATACGCGAACCTACTGAACGAACGGGGTCAAATTCACTATCTTCGTCGGCCATATGAAAGTTTGCAATGACTGAAGTTCTATCGCTTGGTTCCCATAAGAAATTTGCTCGCAAGGAATATCGTTCCTTTTCCCCAAACTCACTACCATTGTCTGAAAGATTGTTCCAAATACCGTCACGGCTAAAATACTTTCCTGAAAGTCGAACCGCGCTATTTTCTGATAATTTTAGCGAAGCCGCTGCCTCCAGTTCAAGCTGATTGAAGTTGCCGTATGTGAGACCAACATACCCGTCAGTTTCTCCGCCAATATCGGGCATTTTGGAGATGTAATTCACTGCGCCGCCGGTTGTATTGCGGCCGAACAAACTGTTTTGAGGACCGCGCAATACTTCGACTCGTTCCAAATCATAAATACCCATTCCAGTAATATAAGGAGCGCTCATAGTCACCTCATCCATATAAATGCCCACTGCGCCGGTCGCATTCCCAAAAAAGTCATTGGTTCCAACGCCTCGAATATTGATTTGCTGATTTGCAGGTGATTGACCTGATATATTAATATTTGGAGCCATACGCGTGACATCAGAGGCTTTTTGTATGGATAATGCGCGCAACTGTTCGTCCGTGTATGCTTGCATTGAGATCGGAACATCTTGAATAGATTGGCTTCGTTTTTGTGCCGTAACAACAACTTCATCCAATTGCTGGGCCAACGCGGTATTGGCAAAAGAGGCCATGAGAATCGCCGCAACTGTCGCCCCACTTGCTGATCGATTTAACGCGTTTTTCGTCATCTTCGCCGGTCGCGATTTCATTCCTGTTATCATGATTAATTCCCCTAGTTGAATATTTGTTCCGTTGGTGGTATTAACTATGTTGCATGAATTATGCCAAACTCTAAACAATTGTTTTTAATGGATTTATTATGGTTGATGGCGAAATTTTGAAAGCGCATGAATGATATCATGCATCCATTTTCAAGGAATCGATGAAATGGATGCATTCACAATGAGGCACCTAAATTGACGACAAAAGCGCAAATAAGGAAATTGCCTTCATCCGCTCAAAACCAAAAAATGTGGGGCTCTTATTAACATGTCACTTTCACCGCGTATAAATACAAAGCAAACCCAATCGCTTGCTATGACGCCGCATATGCAACAAGCGGTCAGGCTTTTGTTGTTATCAAACAACGAATTAATTTCTTACATTGAAGAACAATTGGAGATGAATCCTTTTTTGGAACGTGACGTTCAGGATATTAGCGACAGCAACCCAGAATTCAGCCCAGGTTTGGAGAATGACCAAAACGAACCAATGCGAGAAGTATCAGAAAGAGAGTTGTTGGATTTCAACATATTACAGTCAACGACAAGCAATATACCCGACAATTCGCCTTCATATATTTCTGATTATGACCCGATCGCAAACTTAAGCGAAGAAAAAACACTTTCCGATCACCTGCGAGGCCAACTTTTCATTTTAATTTCGGATAATGTAGATCAACAGATCGGCATTCACCTCATAGATGGAATCGACGAAAATGGATATTTATGCACAACTATCGATGATGTATGCGCTTCACTCGGTGTTACGGCGCATCAAGTGGAGAATGTATTGGATCGATTGCAGTCCTGTTCCCCAAACGGCGTGTTTGCGCGAGATTTGAAAGAGTGCCTGAGCCTTCAACTTCGAAGCAAGGGTTTGCTTTCGAAACCCATGTGCTGTCTTTTGGATAATTTGGAATTATTAGCAAAGCATGACCACAAAAGTCTAAGTCGAATTGTTGGGGTGGAACTCGAAACCTTACGTGATCTTGTATCAACCATACAGTCTCTTTCCCCCAAGCCGGGCATGGCATTTGGTAGCGAAATTATCACATCAATCGAACCTGACGTAACGATAAAGAAAACCAAACACGGCGGCTGGACTATAGAGCTTAATACCGAAGCATTACCGCGAGTATTAATTAACAAAAAATATATTACCGAAATTTGCGGGCCTAATGCCGACAAAGAAACCCGATCTTTCGTCGCGGAATTTCATGAAAGCGCAAATTGGCTTATCAGATCGATGGAACAACGAGCCATATCAATAATGAAAGTTGCAACTGAAATCGTCAAACAACAAGAGGAATTTCTCAATCGCGGTGTCGAATTCTTGCGTCCTTTAAATATGAGGACGGTTGCCGACGCAATAAATATGCACGAAAGCACTGTTAGCCGGGTCACAACAAACAAATATATTGATACGCCTCGTGGAATATTTGAATTAAAACATTTTTTTTCTGCATCACTTCCATCGGTAAATGGAATTGATGTTCACAGTGCTTCGTCCGTAAAACATAAAATAAAAACGCTTATTTTGGAAGAGACGCTAAAAGACATTCGTACCGACGACAAGATAGCCGGTCTGTTGAAAATGCAAGGTATTGATGTTGCCCGTCGCACGGTCGCAAAATATCGTGAAGAACTAAAAATATCGTCAACCTTCGAGCGACGTAATATACTAAAAAGCCCTTTCCGATAAGCGACAAAATATAACCGGAAGCCTTCGCGACTTGTACCATCAATTCCACCCAAAGGCGTCAGCGCAGAACGTTAAAGTACTAACTAAGTTTAGAAATATGAAAAAATTAAAACTTGACCAACTCGATTCCACCGTAAAATCGAGTTATCGCACCTAAGCAATATTTGAGTTTTTCGCCGAAGCTCAGCGAGCTGCATCTGTAGCAGAAATATCAGGTGCACTTGAACTTCCACAGTCAAGTACATCAGCACTTTTAAAATCGCTGGTAGACATTGCATATTTGTCGTTTGATCCTGATACACGGACCTTTGAACCCACTATGCGTCTAGCATTTTTAACCCGCTGGTCGCAATACAAACACATGAGAGCCATGCGATTACCGTCAATGTTGAAAGGACTTAGACTTGAGTTTCAAGAAACTACTGTTCTTGCCCTACATAACGGTATTTTCTCGCAATACATATTTGTAGAACACTTCGACGACATCCTTGGACGTCACGTAGAAACCGGATCAGTTCGTCCTTTAATATCCAGCGCCACAGGGTGGTGTCTCTTGTCAAATATTTCAGATTATGAAATTGGAAAAATCATAAGAAGAACAAAATCTGAAATCACAACCCAAAACAAAGAATTATCCAACGAGTATATTATGGACAAAATAGATGAAGTTCGAGCATTAGGTTATTCGATGTCAAGCGGCGAAACCGCAAACAACGCAGCAGGACTTACCTTTGCTCTTCCCGCCGCCTTTAGTGTATGATCTAACTATTTAGAAACTCGTTCATTCAAGTTTGGCAACCTTCAAGCCAACCCTCCTTGAGAGCCATTTGTTGATAATTCTGCATTCACAGTAATAATCCCATTGCATCATAAAGATTTAAGAAATTGAAGTGGGATAAAAATTGGGATGAATTTATCATTAATAAATTAAATTAAATAATAACAGTTATTTATGAGGTAAATTTGGTGGAGCCTAGGGGAGTCGAACCCCTGACCTCTTCGCTGCCAGCGAAGCGCTCTACCAGCTGAGCTAAGGCCCCCCTTTTAAGTGATTTATATTTCTACTTCTTCAATGTCATCATCGTCATCATCATCATCAGGGGGAGGAAGAACATTATCATCGTCATCATCAACGAGTGCTGCATCTTCATCTTCATCTTCATCAGTTGAGAAACCATTAAATTCAGGGTCATTATCGTCATGTCCAGAGGACCCACCAATTACAGCTACATCATCTCCATCTAATTCTAATTCTTTTGCTGCCTCTTCTTCTTCATCGATATCTTCTTCATCCACTTCAGGCGCTTCTTCATCTTCACTTTCTGGAGCTAATGGTGCGATTTCTTGCGGCTCAAGCTCTGCCGGATCAAAGCTGTGCTGACACATGGGACAGGTAGCTGGGTTTCTAGTTAAATCATAAAATTTAGCATCGCATTCTGGACAAATGCGTTTTTCGCCAAGTTTTGCTTTCTTTGCCATAGGTGACCCCATATAAGTATTAATAATCTGACATATGTCACTTGCGCCAATAATTTTGAACGCTAAAAGCGCGTCTTAACCTGTCATAGCGGTGAGTCAACAGACAAAAAAGATGGAAATTAATTTGATGCCTACAATTTCATACAAAATGGGACCATTAAAAGGTAAAATTTTTGCGCCTGGGGACAAATCAATTTCTCATCGTTCTCTAATATTAGGCGCGATGGCTAAGGGGAAAACGAATATCACAGGCTTGCTCGAGGGAGCTGATATAATGGCTACAGCTGAAGCAATGAATAAACTAGGTGCACGCGTGGAGAGAATTAAAAAAGGTGAGTGGATTATAAAGGGATGCGGTGAGGCAGGATTAATATCTCCATCAGAGCCAATCGATTGCGGAAATGCTGGAACAGGTGTTCGTTTATTAATGGGAGCTATATCTGGCTATAAGATATCTGCTACTTTTAAAGGAGACACCTCATTGTCTTCAAGACCTATGGCAAGAGTTTTAAATCCACTTGAGCAAATGGGAATCGAGTACAATTGCGATGAAGGCGAAACACTTCCTGCCACAATTATTTCGTCCGGAAACCTCAAATCAATAGATTATGTTTCTCCTCACGCTAGCGCACAGGTTAAATCAGCCATACTATTAGCTGGGATAAACACAAGTGGAGTAACTTCAATTACAGAACATACACTATCACGTGATCACAGTGAAAATATGCTTAAAGCATTTGGAGCAACCATAAATATTGAAACCCAAGGCCAGGGTCAAAAAGTGAGTATTAAGGGTCCCGTTACTCTGAAAGGAACTAATATTAACATTCCAGGTGACCCATCCTCAGCAGCATTCCCAATTATTGCAGCTATTATAACCCCTGGATCAGATATATTAGTTCAAAATGTAATGATGAACCCCACTAGAATAGGCTTATTTACAACATTAACTGAAATGGGGGCCTATCTAAGAGCTGATAACTACCGAACCTCTGGAGGCGAAATTATTGCAGACATGCATGTCAAATATTCCCAACTCAATGGCGTCATTGTTCCGAAAGAACGAGCACCCTCAATGATAGATGAATACCCTATACTAGCCGTTGCCGCAGCCTATGCTAAGGGAACAACTGTTATGAGGGGAATTGCTGAAATGCGTGTTAAAGAAAGTGATAGAATTAAAGCAACTTTTGAACTACTCATTAAGAATGGTGTAGATGTGAAAGAACATTCAGATGGTTTATCAATAAAAGGTGGCAGTGTTACTGGCGGGGCAACAGTTTTAACGCACCATGATCATCGAATAGCGATGTCAGCATTAATCCTCGGAATAAATGCTGAAAATCCCATTACAATTGATGATAGTTCAATGATCGCAACTAGTTTTCCAACATTCTTTGAATTAATGGCAGAAATTGGTGCAAAAATTGAGGTCACAAAATAATGACTGTGATTGCTATAGACGGTACATTCGCAAGCGGAAAAGGTACATTAGGTAAACGCTTAGCATTACATTATAAAATACCCTATCTGGATACTGGTAAACTCTACAGGGCAGTAGCTTTTAATTTGATGGAAACAAAAAATAATCCAGAAAACGTTAGAGAAGCCATTAAAGCTGCAAAAAAATTAAAACCAGAGGACCTCAAGAATTCTGCTCTAAAAAGTGGTAATGTAGCTGTTAATGCATCAAAAGTAGCAGCTCACCCTGAGGTGCGTAAAGAATTATTAAAGTTTCAAAAAGATTTTGCTAAAAAAGGAGGAATTCTCGATGGTCGTGATATTGGAACCGTTATTTGCCCAAATGCAAAAGTAAAACTATTTATAGATGCAAAAGCGGAAACAAGAGCACACCGTCGTCACCTTGAACTTAATTCTTATCAAGAGAGTATTTCTTTTGAAACTGTATTTAAACAATTAATAGAGCGAGATAATAGAGATATGAATCGTAAAAATGCCCCTCTTAAAATATCTGATGGTGCCCATATTATAGATACTACAGACATGACTGCTGATGATGTTTTCAAAAAGGCAAGAGACATAATAGATTCAATTTTAATTTAATAGTCTAATAAACAGCTGCAATCACCCCTTGCACCTAACTTGCGCTTGCACTATAGGGCCGCTGTTGCATAAAATTGTTTCCTTCATAACTTTGCACAACTAATAGGCTTCGATTGGCGAGGCCAGACCGCAGGATACATCCTGTTGGCCAGAAACAGAACTAAAAGGACTTAAACTATGAGCACAGCTCAAGATAAAATGAACCCCTCAACTGATGATTTCGCTTCAATGTTTGAAGCCTCTATCGAAACTAACTCAATGCAAGAGGGTAGCGTAATAAAAGGTCGTGTGACAGCGATAGAAAAAGATATAGTGGTCATAGATGTTGGATTGAAAACAGAAGGCAGGGTGCCTTTGAGAGAGTTTTATGTACCAGGGCAAGCAGAAGAAGACAAAGTTAAAGCCGGCGACGAAATTGACATCTACCTCGAGCTAATCGAAAATGCACTAGGCAATGCTATATTATCAAGAGATAAAGCTCGTCGTGAAGAAAGTTGGCTCAACATGACAAAATATCATGAAAGCGAAGAGCCTGTACCGGGTACAATAGTTGGAAGAGTAAAAGGTGGATTTACAGTTGATCTTGGTGGCATAAATGCTTTTCTTCCTGGCTCACAAGTGGACATTCGTCCTGTAAGAGACGTTGGTCCATTAATGAACCAAGAACAACCGTTTATGATTCTTAAAATGGACAGACAACGTGGAAACATAGTTGTATCTCGAAGAGCGATTCTGGAAGAAAGCCGCGCTGAACAAAGAGCTGAACTTGTTGGACAGTTGGCAGAAGGTGAAACTAGAGATGGTGTAGTCAAAAATATTACTGATTACGGAGCTTTCGTTGATTTAGGTGGAATAGATGGACTCCTACACGTAACAGATATGAGCTGGCGTCGTATAAGCCATCCGAGCCAGGTAATGGCTGTGGGCGATACAGTAACAGTTAAAATAGTTAGAATAAATCCAGACACTCAGAGAATTAGTTTAGGAATGAAGCAACTTCACGAAGACCCGTGGCTTGCAGCAGCAGCAAAATATACTGTCGGCACCCGTCATACAGGAAAAGTTACTAACATTGCTGACTATGGCGCATTTATCGAACTTGAAGAGGGCGTTGAAGGACTAGTTCATGTTTCTGAAATGTCTTGGACAAAGAAAAACGTACACCCAGGAAAAATTGTATCTACTTCGCAAGAGGTTAATGTTGAGGTTTTAGAGGTTGATGAAGAAAAACGTCGCATTTCACTTGGAATCAAGCAAGCACAAGAAAACCCATGGGATAGTTTCACTGAACGCTTCCCGGCTGGTACAATTATTAAAGGTGAAGTACGTTCAGTTACAGAATTCGGCTTATTCATAGGTCTTGATGGTGACATTGACGGAATGGCACACTTATCTGATCTCTCCTGGGATAAATCAGGTGAAGAAGCACTTAAAGATTACAAAAAAGGTGATATCGTAGAAGCCAAAATTCTTGAAGTTGACATAGAAAAAGAACGTATTTCTTTAGGTGTAAAACAACTCATTAAAGATAGTGGGCCTGCAGCAGCTCCTAAAGGCGCTTCAAAAGGTAAAACAGTAACCTGCACAATCACAAACGTTCAGCAAGCTGGTCTTGATGTAACCTTTGGTGAGGACAACGTAGTTGCTGCATTCATCAGAAAAGCTGACTTATCTCGTGAAAGGTCTGAACAAAGACCAGAGCGCTTTGCAGTAGGCGATAAAATTGATGCGATGATTACACGAGTTGTTAAAGGTCAATACTCGCTTTCAATAAAAGCACTAGAAATAGCAGATGAAAAAGAAGCTGTGGAACAATACGGGTCTACGGATTCAGGTGCATCACTTGGAGATATTCTTGGAGCAGCCTTAAAAGGCGACTGATTTACAACTTATATCAAAGAAAAAGGCTCGGCTACTTTATTAGTGACTGAGCTTTTTTTATTGGGTAATGACTAAAAGTTATTGACTCAGGTAACATATACTTGCTTTATTAGGGTATGCTTAAATCAGAACTCATAGATAAATTACATACGGAAAATCAGCACCTAACTCGAGCAGATACAGAGAGGGTTGTTTCAGTAATTTTAGAAACTATTACACAAACTCTTGAAAAAGGGGCCAGAGTAGAATTACGGGGCTTCGGAGCATTCTCTGTACGTCACCGAAGATCTCGCTCTGGCAGAAATCCAAGAACTGGAGGAAATGTTTTTGTCCCTCAAAAAAGTGTTCCTTTCTTTCGAACAGGCAAAGATCTTCGTGCAAAGTTGGATGCGACTAAAAATTAATAATAAACCTTAACGAATTATTTAAGCGTATTTATCACCTAAATAAACACGCCTAACATCTTTACTAGCCCTTATCTCATCTGGAGTCCCCTCAAACAAGGCTTCCCCTTGAAATAATATTGAGGCACGGTCAACAATGTCCAGGGTTTCTCTTACGCGATGATCAGTAATTAATATCCCTATCCCTCGTTTTTTTAAATATAAAACGAGTTCTGATATATCTGCTATTGCAATGGGATCTATCCCGGTAAAAGGCTCATCAAGTAATATAAAGCTTGGTCTAGATGCTAATGCTCTTGCAATCTCCACCCTACGTCTCTCACCACCCGAAAGTGCAAGTGCTGGACTTTTTTTAATATGACCAATATTTAGTTCATCAAGTAATGCCTCAACATTATCGTCCCATTTTGATCTATCATTTTCAGTTAGCTGCACGACAGCTTTAATATTTTCTTCAACAGTTAAGCCCCTAAATATTGATTGTTCTTGAGGTAAGTATCCCACACCAAGCCGAGCACGTTGATACATTGGTAAATTAGTTATATTTTGTCCATCTAAACTAATCATACCTCTATCAGCTTCTATGAGTCCCATTATCATATAAAAGCTTGTAGTCTTTCCAGCGCCATTGGGGCCCATAAGCGCGACAACCTCACCACGTTGAACAGTTAGAGTAATATCTTTGACAACCTCGCGGCCACGATAAGCCTTACCTATATTATTAGCGGCTAGTCCAGTTGGTGGAGGTGTAAAATCACTTCCTAAGCTTACTTGTTTTTTATCAGAACCATTGGCCATCTTATCACCTTTTATTTGCGAACTAACTTAATTTTCATTGTCAGTTGAATTTTTAAGTAAAATTTTCACACGACCCTCTGTTCCACAACTTCGTCCATTGCATGTACCTATTACTTGAGCTTCTTCCGTTTTCAAGTCGTAAATAAGTGTATCTCCAGTGACAACATTATCACCTTGGAGTAAAATGACATTACCCCTCACTGTAAAGGTATCAGATGATTTTAAATAAACACCATTATCTCCACGAACTTCTTGTTCAGGAGTTATATAATAAAAGTTTCCAGTAGCTTCTATTCGGGAAATATCGTCTGTATTGGAACCTTCATCCCCAGTTGTAATACCCCCAAAAATTTTCATTTTATCCGCTAATATTCTGGTATCACCCTGACGAACATCTACTTGACCACTAAGAATAGTAGTTCCATTGGAATTAATGATTAAATCTGCAGTCGCCTCAGTCGGCAAATCATTATCAGTTGCGAACTGTGCAAATACTTTTTGTGGCACGAAGCTTAATAATAAGAGCCAACAAAAAAACTTAAAAATATTTTTCATGATTTTACCCTAATTTCCAAATCTTATAGTTGGACGACCCGAACAGTCATCACCACTACATTTACCAGAAAACCTTATAGTCTCAGTTTCAATATTATATACTAAACGATCTGTGGATGCTGTGTTACCACCTGGCTGCTTAACCTTAACATTTCCTATAACAGTAATTGTACCCTTATCACGTTCATAAATTCCACGGGTTCCTTTTACATCATTTTGCGGCGTAGAGTAATGAAAATTTCCGATTGCCTCAATACGAGAAATAGCCCCTAACTTATCATTCCCGTTATTAACGGCAGGGTTACTACGGAATATATTCATTGAATCAGACTTTATACTAGCCAGCCCTTGAACAACATCGACTTTGCCCGACAAAATAGTTTTATTTCCTTGGTAAGTAGCTTTTTCGGAAATGATTTGTACAGGGTCATCACCGCCAAATGTCTGTGCAACACCATTGGGTTGATAAACAATTATTAAAAAGAATAACATTATTAGTCTCATCTGCTTCCTCCAATTGTATTAATCGCACTATCCTGTTCAATTGCTGCAGTTACGCCATTTTTAAAAATAAATTGACTGTAATCATTATTAATCTCAAAAGCATTTCCGGTTACTTCACCAAAGTTACCATTACATTCAATAAATTCTTTTCCTTCAATACGCTTTTCTTTATTAAAGACTCGAGCATGCGTAGTTTCACACTCATATCCATCATCTGTTTTCAGGCTGACGCCTGATTTTAAATTTAATATTTTTTCTATATCATCAAAAGTCCCTGTTTCCGCTAATAAAATCGAAAAATCAGCACCCTTTTCTCTTGTAAACTCTAAAACTGGTTTGATTAAAGAAACAACATCACGCTCTGTCATTTTACGAGTTGCTAAATCTGCTTTTAGATAAAAGGGTAAACCATCATTAGTTCTTCCACTATATCTAGGGTTGATCATTTTTACTGCTTCTGTAGGATTATCCTCTATAAAGGTAACACTACTTTGTGATGCAAATTCATAAACAAGAAAACTCGATAAGCATAAACACAAAACTATTAACGCCCTGCGCATCATTTTTATAAAAAAAGAATGTCTACGGGCGGACTCAAGAGTAAGTGTTCTCTTTGGTTCCCAAAGCCCAAGCTCCTCACCTGCTCTCTGGTCAGTTTTTTTATAAGTTGAATTCATGGGACTTTATAAAACAAGAAATTGAAAATTACGATAACAAAATTTTACAGTTTCATTAAATTAATATTTTATATGTTAAATTTACTCTGGGCGTCGCATTCTATGACTAAAAATATCGACACCCTCCCAGCCTTTTAAGTCAAGTTCACATCGAGTCGGGAGAAAATCAAAACAATTCCTTGCTAGATCCAACCTCTCTTCTCTTAACAATCGAGCAGTTAGAATATTTCTTAATTGGTGCAAGTATAACACATCGGAGGCTGCATAATCGAGTTGCGCCTGACTTATCGCATCAGAAGCCCAGTCCGAACTTTGCTGCTGTTTTGAAAGGTCAACATTTAATAGCTCTTTTGTTAGGTCTTTTAAACCATGCTTGTCAGTGTATGTCCGTACAAGTCCAGACGCAATTTTTGTACAAAAAATAGGATCTATATCGACACCCAAATCACGTTTGATTATTGCAACATCAAATCTGGCAAAATGAAAAATTTTTTCAACTTTAGGGTTGCCCAATAGATGCTTTAAATTCGGGGCTTCATATTTTTCTCTATCCATCTGTACTATATGTGCATTTCCATCTCCAGAGGACAACTGTACTAAGCACAACTTATCTCTGAGAAGTGAGAGACCTTGTGTTTCAGTATCAACTGCAACAGAAGAACCGAAATCAAGTCCTTCTGGAATATCCCCTTTGTAAAGTGTGACGGTCATATTATTTCCTTATTGTTCTCGCAGACTTACAGAAATGACTTCTAAATAACAATGCTTGTTTTTACGATAGCCAAAATTGATATTGATTGCCATACTGATATAATAATTTTAACTTAAGTTAATACGATTTAATTTTTAAGTCTTAACGCAAGCATATGAGAAATTTTTCAAAAATGGAAAATACTTATAAAAACAATAAAAGCTTTAAAGCAATAAATAAAAAAGGCAGTCCACTTCTAATTGAGTGGATATCTACACCGATTGGAAAAATGTTAGCAGTCTGTGACGAAAATTATCTGTATATGTTAGAATTTTCAGACCGAAAAAATATTCAGAATGGATTTGATAGGTTATATAAAAAGTACAATAGACACATTATTCTCGGTAGGACATCAATAACTAAAAGAATAGAAAAAGAATTAAAACTTTATTTTGCAAAATCTCTTAAAGAATTTACTACGCCATTCCTATTTACAGGAACTAAATACCAAAAGAAAATTTGGTTTAACTTGACCAAAATTCCTTCTGGGGAAACACGTTCATATTCAGAATTAGCTGCAGATATCGGAAATNAAAAGGCATCTAGAGCTGTTGCCAACTCAAATGCTAAGAATATTCTCGCATTAATAATTCCATGTCACAGAGTCATAATGCAAAGTGGTTTTATAGGTGGATATTCTGGAGGTACTGAGAGAAAAAAATGGCTTCTCAATCATGAACGGTTACTTTTGTAAAGTTTAAATTGAGCTAAAAGTAAGCTGGGCTGATAGTAAATAATTATCATTGATAGAAATAGATGCTCTTATTAGATTAGCACCTCCAACANTTATTAAAGCTTGTATAAACTGATACATCTTGATTGTCTCAACATCATCGATCCAAACCACCAAACTTTCTTTCATGGGGTTTATACGAGAAAGGCTAATATTATTTTCACGAGCTATTTGTATTAATATGGCTCGAGTAAATATCACTTCTTCTTCTATTTTTTTCTCAGAAAGATAGGGTATTGTGTTTGCAACAAGCTCATAATCAGCCATCGCTTTAGAAACTTTTAGACTAGCATCAATATTCAATTTACGAATAGGGTTATAAACAAAAATATAAATAACAAATACAAAAGCAAATAAGCTGGTTAGACTAATGATAATTTTTTCATACAGCTCACGTTGATCCCACTTTATAAAATTTTTCATAATACGGCCTCACTAAGACTAGCCTCACCAATAAAAATACCTGATTTTTCACGAACGCTGCCTGTTGTTAATACGCCTCCAAATTCACTAATAATTTTTTCAATTTCCTCTGCGCTCTCAAAACTTGGATAAGTAAATTGTATCTGCAATTCACTACCTTTATCTTTATTTTGGAACCTAATATTATTTATGGAAAGGCCAGGAACCTTACTAACAGATCTAAATAATATTTCTGACAAGCTTAGGAAATCAGAAGAATTCGAGCTACCTTTTGAGATAAATTTTCTAGTTAATAATGCTGCATTGCCTTTAGCTTTTTCTCCTGTCGCATCGAAGTATAATTTTTCTGTTTTTACCTTTAAATCTAGAGCCTGCTTTTTAAGAGCACGAGTTTCTATTGCTAATGAAAAAGTAAATATAAAAATAAAACAGGTTATTAGCACACCAATAAAAGCTAGCTCTTTAAATGGTAATCCCAATGAAGTTTTTTGTACAAATTCATTTTGTAGTATATTAAGAAAATTATTTTTTTCTATGGCTCGGTCGATGAATTTAAAAATTTTAACATCATTTAGTGTTTTTTTTTCTTCGGACCACCCCATATCAACAGAATTACCTAGTTTACCTGGGTTAATCACACGATTACACATAAGAAAACTATCTGTTGTATCAGATAATAAATCAAAGTCAGCAGCAGCTTTTTTTGGGCTAAAGCCAACATTTTTGACTTCGGCCAAACATCTTCTTAAATAATCTTTATTGATAATCGCAATTCTATCTTCTGACACAGAAAAATGAAGCCTTTCCAAAGGTTCAGCTAATTTATTCTCAATAGAAAATATTGCTGCCTGCATTAATTCGCGTTTTGACTTTACTGAAATTTTATGAGGGTATATCCTTATGAATTGTCCCGGTATTACAAGTAAAGTATCGTGAATATTATAATCAATTGGAGGATTACCAAGTCCATTCTTGATGACTTTTTTATTATCAATAAGTCCCCACATGACTATTTCATTATTAGAATTATTCATAATTATTACGAGATTACATGTCACTTTAATTATAATTCCTTTTTCTTTAATTTTGGCCGCAAGCTCTCATATCCCCAACCCTTATATATTTTGCCGACATTTCCAGTACTAACATCATACTCATAACTAACTACTCGAGAGGCATTATGATAATCAACCCTCACTTCAACCCATAGAAAGTTCGGTTCAAAAACAATTTGATCATAAGCAACATTATCTCCTTGAAAGTTTTGAAATGCTTGACTGGATCTCAACTCTTGTAAGTTATCATAGCCTTTCTTTGGACGCTCAGCAATAATTGCAAGAGCTGTATCATAAAAATCACTCCCGCCAAGAATTGAAGAAAGCAAAAAAGCGTCCTTAACTTCAGAAGTATTGATATTAAATTTCGTTTTAGACCCTGGCACACGAATACATATATAAGGTCTTAAAAGTTTATAAATATTTTCATCCATACCCTCAATACTGCGGAGCTCCATAACGGAAGATAATATAGAGTTAGAAGTACGATGTGGTATTGAACGCCGTAAATAATCTCCATCTTCAGCACCGAGAATTTCTCGTTGAGTATCTGCGTCCATCCAATCAGATAGAGAATAAGAGATTTTTTTTGCTTTAAATTCAGGTATCCCCAACGAATCCATTAAATATTCAAACTGCCTACGGCCAGCAACATCAGCCTTACCTTCTGATGTGATTAAGCTACCCAAAGAAAAACAATCAGTTCCATCGCTTATATTAGCTGTTATCATTCCACCTTCATAAGGGTAGATCAATGATTGAGACTCTTTAAATGTATCATTTCTTATTGATATATCGAGTTTATTATATTGGTTATTAATAAAATTTTCTATGTAATCTTCCGCGCCCCTTACATACCAATGTGTCTGAGCATAATCATTAATATTGATCGTTTTTTTAACTGCAAACTTTATATCTTCAATTATAGCAATCGATATCACAGCCATTATGGACATAATAAGTAAAGTTGTAAGTAGTACGGTCCCCTCTTCTTTAGATTTACCAATCATAAATTCAACTCAAAAAGGTGCTCAGTTAGGTCATTATTTTTATCTGTTATCTCTAAAGAAATTGCTTTGACCATTGGTATTTCAAAATTATTTAATCGAATATCTGTATTGTTAACTTTTACAATAGAGTTATTTTCGTATTTAATCCCTTTTATTTTTATATCTTTAATATCACTAAGCAATATCAAACTATAAGTACCGGGCACTTGACTTGGGTTTTCATGTTCATACGAAATTCTAATCAAGGAACCTTCCTCAAAAACATAATTTACTCTCTCTAAGTCACCTCGTTTTTCTAATCCGCTAGGGTTTTCTAACCCGCGGCGCGTAAAACTTAAGAGAATTGAGTTATCAGAGAATAATGAATATGGCCTTATATCCCCTAATTCATCTCTACTAACTCGCAAAGTTAGGGCCGACATATCATTTCTAATTATAGTGCGAGCGATATTGAGCTCGCTCAACTCATCCATAGCTATATCAAGTTGTTCTTTAGTTTTTAAGCTTTGAGATAATGCCGTCGTTGCACCTATTGATATAATAGAAAAAATAAAAAGCGATACTAAGACTTCTACAAGAGTAAAACCTCTTTGATTTATATTACGGGTATTTGTCATAATTTCGCTAATCGAAAAGCAGTTCGTTTTATAATGAGCTGCTCAGTTGCTTTATCAATTACTTCCACCTTAATTTCATAAAAATCTTTGCTTTGTGTTTTTGAAACCTCAGCTCGCCAGTCGTAGTTTTTTCCCATAACAGTGTCTTCACCAGTAATTACTCCAGACTTTAATGGTAATATTTTAAATTTTACAATCTGATTATCAGCTACAATCCCCGCGTAAGATTTATCTTGCAGTACACTGGCCGTACGGATGGACTCTATACTACTTCGAGTTAATCCAATTATTGCAAGGCTGAAAATGAGTAGAGCAGCTAAAACTTCAATTAATGTGAAACCATCGTTATTCATTTTATAAGTTTCACGACTTCAACACCACCATTAATATTAGATGAAAACGTATAGATACTATCAGAATCAGAAATTTTTATTTTAAACGGAGTTATTAAACCGTTAGGCTGAAAAAAGAAAATTGGCATTGTATTTTCGGGTATATTTAGCTTTTTCGACGATTGGTACATTTCAAGACTAATATTCTCAGGCCATTCCGTAGAGTTTCTTTTTTCCCATTGGTTATTATCGAAAGAATAAAATGCATACCCATTATCTGAAAAACCTACTGATGCGACTTTACCAGTTACTAAGCTATCATGGATTAAAGCATTAAATTCGAATGTGAGTTTTTTTGCTTGAGCATCAAGATCTGATGAAGATTTAGGCATAAACAGAATTACACTCGATGACATAAGTCCAATGATAAATAAAACAATTAAAATTTCTATAAGTGAAAATCCATCCGTTTTGGATCCATTTCTCATCCTTATTTATCCCAACTAACTATATCTTCATCTGCTTTTTCTCCTCCAATCTCGCCATCAGCTCCATAAGATATAATATCATAAACATTATTTTCACCCGGATATATATAGACATAAGGATTACCCCAAGGGTCATCTGGTAATGATTTCAAATAACCTCCCTTACGATAACGTTCTTCATCAGCACCGCTTGGTAAGGACTTTAAAGCCTCTAAGCCCATTTGCTGGTCTGGATAATCAAGCATATCTAAACGATACATCTCCAATCCTTGTTCTAATATTCGTATATCAGATTTAGCTCTTATAATTTGCGCCTTACCCGTTTCGGGAATGATAGTAAGCGCTACACCCACGACCATTATAGATATGATTGCCATAGTAACTAGCACCTCAATCAATGTGAAACCCTTGTCTTGTGCTGCAAGCTTAATTTGGCTCTTAAATCTTAAAATGCTCATTTCAATTTCCTCAAACGATAAGTGTATTAAGTTGTAGTATTGGCATAAATATAGCACCTATAATTAATAAAATAACCCCAGCTAAAAGAATAATAATTAAAGGTTCTAATAAAGATAAAAATATATCAATAGATGAAGAGAATTCTTCTTCTAAATACTCTGCAGATTTTGCAAGCATTCCTGACAAATCCCCGCTTACTTCTCCTCCTGAAATCATCTGTACAACAATTTGAGGGAAAACATTTGCATCACGAAGTGCATTATTAATTGTTAAACCTTCACGAACCTTCAAAGAAGCGTCAATTACTGCTTTCTGCATAACACTATTTTGCAACGTATGCGAAGATACCTCTAAAGCAGTTAATATTGGAGTTCCGCTATCTACCAAACCCGACATTGTCCTAGCAAATCTTGCCGCATTCATATCTTTAGTCATCTTACTAATAACCGGTAAACTCAATAACATTTTATCCCAACGAAGTCGAAATGATTTTTTTTTGAAAAGGCGTAATAAAATTAGAAAAAAGGTAAATGTTATAATTAATAAAAACAAACCCCAACGCTGCATCCATTCAGAAAGTCCTATAACCACTTTAGTTAGTGTCGGTAAGTCCTGTCCAAAACTATCAAATTGTTGAACAACTTTAGGAACAACTGCAACCATAAGAATAACAACAATAATCAATGCTACTACGGACAGTACGGTAGGATAAGCAGTAGCTCCCCGTATTTTTTGTTTGATTTTTTGTGCCTTTTCTAAATCATCAGCTAGTCGCCCAAGAACGGAAGCAAGGCGACCAGAAGTTTCGCCTGACGCAACCATTGCAATATATAATCGGGAAAAGGTTGTGGGGTGGCTTTTCAGTGCATCAGACAACTTTAAGCCTTCCATAACTTGAGAGCGTACGGATAATAAAATAGTTTTAACAATATTATTTTTAAATTGGAGTGCTGTAATTTTTAAAGCTTCTTCGACTGGGGTAGACGCATCAATTAAAATTGAAAGCTGACGTGTAATTTGAGTAAGGTTTTTATGTTTAACTCGAAGCTTTATAAAATTACTAATTGACTGGTCTTTAGACTTAGCTTGTACAATTTTAAGGATTACAAGTTGGCGAGACCTCAGAGCATCACGAGCATCTCTAGGTGAAGATGACATGATTGTACCTTTTTGACGTTTCCCTTTTAAGTCTAGGGCTATGTAATCAAAAGCATTCAAATTTAAATCTCATCAGCAATATTTGATTTGCAAACTCTTAAAACCTCTTGTGCAGATGTCTCTCCAGTTAATACTCTATTAGCCCCAGACCCCAAAAGAGATTGACGGTTTTTAAAAGCATAATTGCTTATCTCTAACTCGCTCGCGCCATCATGAATGAGTGAACGAAGGGTCTCGTCTAATATTACAATCTCATATATGCCTAACCTACCAATATATCCGGTATTATTACAATGACCGCAACCTTTTGCTTTGTAAAAAATAGTTTTTAATTTTGATATGCCTAGCTCTTCTTTTTCATTTGGGCTGGGCTCATATTCGCATTTACATTTTTCGCAAAGACGGCGCACAAGACGTTGAGCAACGAGAGCATTCACAGTTGATGAAAGCAAAAATGACTCCACTCCCATATCTCTCAAACGTGCAATCGCTGCAACTGCAGAATTTGTATGGACAGTTGATAAAACGAGGTGTCCAGTTAAAGATGCCTGAACAGCAATTTCTGCTGTTTCAGGGTCACGAATTTCACCTATCATAACCACATCAGGATCCTGTCTTAATATTGCACGCAACCCTGCAGCAAATGTCATACCAATCTGGTTATTAACCTGTGATTGGCCAATACCATCCAATGCATACTCAATTGGGTCTTCGACTGTAAGTATATTTCGAGAACCATCATTCAAACATGAGAGACCAGCATACAATGTTGTTGTTTTACCTGAGCCTGTTGGCCCTGTGACTAATATAATCCCATTAGGCCTTTTTAGAGCTGCTTCAAATGGTTTAAGTGATTCAGGGGTCATTCCTAGATCCGAAAGTTCAAGACGAGAAGAGCCTTGTTCTAAAATTCTCATTACTAATCTTTCACCATGACGAGATGGCAATGTAGAGACCCTAATATCAATAGCTCTTTGCCCTAAGTTTAATGAAAATCTTCCATCTTGAGGAATTCGCTTTTTAGCAATATCTAATTGGGCCATGACTTTGACTCGCGAGACTAAAACGGATGATAAATGTGAAGGCAAACTCAACATTTCTTGAAGCGAACCATCAATACGAAAGCGAATAGACAGCCGCGCCTCAAAAGGTTCTATGTGAATATCAGACGCGCGGTTATTTATGGCCTCCTGAAGAACGCCATTGATAAGACGAATAACTGGAGCATCATCAGAGCTGTCTAAAAGGTCTGAAATCTTTGGTATACCATGGGCTAGCGCACTTAAATCAGACGAAGTTCCTATAGCATCCTCCGCTGAAACCGATAGATCAGCAGAGGCATAGACTTGGGCTGCTATAGTTTCAAACTCACTATTACTAACCTCTTTCAAAATCGCTGGATGAGCCTGAGTTCGACGTGCCTCAAGGATTGCTTCAAAACTAGTGGAGGCACGGTGAATAATAATAACTTTATTTTTTATGGTAGTCACTAGGACACCATTGGCACGCGCGAACGAATAGTCTAATACCGGCTTCTCGGATAAGTTAGTTTTACTCATGATTAATCATAACGAATAAAAATTAACGTGTCACGTTGGTTCTTACCATCTGCGACTATGTAAAATTTAGTACTAGAGCTTAAATTTGCTTTTCAAAACAAACTCAACTAATAGCATCGCGAATGATTACATTATGTAATCTAATACTCCTAGGAATAAAATATAATGCTCTCCATTAAAAATATTCACAAACGATTTGGCACTGTTCATGCCATGAATAATATTAGTCTTGATCTTAAACCTGGATTGTTTGGGCTTTTGGGCCCAAATGGAGCAGGTAAATCAACCTTGATGCGAACCCTTGCAACACTACAAAAACCTGACTCAGGTACGATTACTTATAATGGTGTTAATATTATTAGTGATCCTGATATTATTAGGTCGGCTCTCGGCTACCTTCCTCAAGACTTTGGTGTTTACCCTAAAATGAGTGCTCTAGCATTGCTGGATCACATAGCCATACTAAAAGGTATAATTAATAAATCAGAACGAAAAGAGCAGATTGAGATGCTGCTTCAAATGGTGAATCTTTGGACGCATAAATCAGCTTCTGTTGCTACTTTCTCTGGAGGTATGAAACAAAGGTTTGGAGTAGCGCAAGCATTGATTGGAGACCCTAACTTAATTATTGTTGATGAACCAACAGCAGGACTGGACCCTTTGGAGCGTCAACGCTTTTTAGATATACTATCGCGCGCTGGTGACAATAAAATTATCATCTTATCTACTCATATTATCGAAGACGTACGAGATCTATGCACAGATATGGGAGTTATGGGTAATGGAGAGTTAATCATTCGCGGCGCTCCTGAGGATTTAATAAAAAATATTAAAGGCCAAGTTTGGGTAAAACAAATTGATGATGATCAACAAGTAGAAAACCTTAAAACCGAAATGCAAGTACTATCAACGCGTCGGCTTCGAGGATCAACAGTAGTAACAGCCCTAAATTCAGCTAAACCAAATAGGGGCTGGAAATCAAAAGACATACTTTTAGAAGATGCCTATTTTGCATATTTAAATGGTTTTATGAGTAATAAAAATTAATTATGTTACCTAAATTACTAAAATTCGAACTCTCTGTTCATTTAAGACAAATAAGCTTTTGGGTAGCTTTTGCTGTCATGCTTGGAATAGGAATAGCTTTTGCATCCTTAGAAAATTTTTCGATCGGCACAGGCGCAGGCTCTAAAGTTAAAGGTAATGGAGCAATCCCGATTGCATTAACAGTTTCTGCTTTCGGTCTTTTTTCTATCTTTTTTGCAGCTGTATTTGTTGTCACTGGCGTAATGAGAGATGAGACATATAGGTTCATGGAAATCATTCATTCTACAAAAGTTAAAACCATAGACTTAATTGTTTCTCGAATGTTAGGTGTATGGATTGCAACAACCTTAAGCTTAATGGGTATAGTCATAGGAACAATGGCTGGGCAATTCATGCCATGGGCAGATTCTGAGACTTTCCAAAAGTTTAATTTAATTCATTACTTGCAACCTACATTTTTATTTATAGTGATAAATGCTCTCCTTGTTTCAAGCATTTATACCTTAATTGCTGTATCAACTAGAAATAAAGCATTAGTATATGTCAGCGCTGTTGGTTTATTTGTTCTCTATATTATTGCAGGTATCATAGCAGGTGAAAACCCTGATGAATGGTTAGCAGCATTAATAGACCCTTTTGGCGCAACATCTCTAGCACTCGAGACCCAATATTGGCCGGCTGCAGAACAAAATAGTGAGATGGCTCCACTTTCAGGGTGGCTTGGTTTCAATCGGTTAATGTATTTAGCTTTGAGTGTATTCATTTTTAGCACAGCATACATGTTATCCGCTCGTGGCTTCAAGAATGGAAAAGTTAAAAATAAAAAAAATGAAAATGAAAATCTAAAAATACCTACACATATAAAGCCAATGCGACCAAATTTTGGCTCAAGCTATTCGTTAAAATCATTTTGGTTGCGTATCATGTTTGAATATAAATCTACAGTAAAAACAACAGCCTTTATTATATTATTTGGAATAGCCATTGTACTGTTTGGAATTACTCTTTTTGCATCATTATATTTAGGCGCTAGTACATCCCTTCCAACCTCTAATCTAATGACGCAATTAGCTCTTGGGTCTATGCTTATTCCATTAATTATTATCATGGTGTTTTTTGGTTCTGATTTAATGTGGCGTGACAGAACTTCAAATATTCATGGCATAGTTGATGCGACTCCAGTTAAAAACAGTACTCTCTTATTTGCTAAATGGGGAGCCTTAGCATTACTAATTTTAACTCTAATACTTGGCCTATTAGTTGCTGGAATGATAGCACAGCTTATTTTTGGATGGGGTATTATTCCTGTCGTTCCAAAAACATTTTTAGCTATAGGTCTGGTAAGCTTTTTTACCACTTTCTTTTTTCAGGGAATGCTGGTTATGTTTATTCAAAACTTTATGCCTGGCAGAATAATCGGAATGTTCGTTGGAGCAGGCGCGTTAATATCCCTCATATTTGTAATAGGAAACCTACCTTTCTATCACCCGCTAATGAATTATGGGAGCATAGGCGCTGGAGCTTATTCTGAAATGGGAGGCTTTTCTGCACCAAAATCATATGGTTGGGAATTTGCCTATTGGGCAGGCTTTTTATTGATTCTTGGTGCAATATCTACATGGATATGGAGAAGAGGTTATCAAGTTAGTCTATCAGAACGTCTGCGGGGTATTAAAGATAATATAACTAGCTTTTCCTCAAGCACTGCTATCATAGGCATTACTTTATTTCTAGGTTTTGGGATTTTAGGTTCTCAAAGCTACAAAGCAGAAGATTATGTAAATGCCAATCAGGTTGAAAAAAATAGAGCGGAATTTGAAAAGAGTGTAATCGATATTTGGGAAGATCTTGAGCCTAGAATAACTAAAGTTAGCGTTGTAGCTGATTTTTTCCCGGAAAATCAAACAGCTTCTTTTAATGGTGTTTATACAATCGATAACCCTCATGAAGAAACAATAGAGAGAGTTACACTCTATTCTGCCGTAGGAATTGAGAATATTTCAAAATTGAAAATTGAAGGGGGAACCGAAGTTACAGACGACGATATTAGTAAAAAGTTAAAAAAAGACTATGACATACTAACTATAAAATTTGACCCCCCCTTGGCCCCAGGCGATGAAAGAGAGGTTGTATTTTCTACAAAATTTAACGGTTCAACTCTAACAGACAGTTCAGATATCATACGTAATGGAACATTTTTAAATAATTCTGAAGCGTTGATTGTATTTGGTAATCTAGAAACCCAATTCATTTCAAATCCAGATAAGAGACGCAAATATGATTTAGGCGATAGGGTAGAATGGCCAGATCGCGAAAATGAAGAAGCTCGTAGATATCATTTGTTAACGAGTGCTTCAGGCTATGCTGATTTTGTAGACTTTGATGCAAAGATTTGCACCATAGAAAACCAAATTCCTGTTGCCCCAGGAAAATTTATTAGTGAAGATATTTCAGGTGGACGGCGATGTAGGGTATACAAGTCAATTAACCCTATATTGAACTTCTTTTCCTTCATGACTGCTGAATATGAACTACAAACGCAAACATGGAACAATCCAGCAGGCGATAATATTGATTTAGAAATTTATTATCACCCAACGCACGACTATAATATTGAACTAATGTTTGACTCAATGAAACAAGCTTTAGATACTTACACCAACACCTTTAGTCCTTACCAATATGCACAACTTAGAATTATGGAATTTCCTTATCAAAGTTTTGCTCAAGCCTTTGCAGGGACTGTACCTTTCTCAGAAAATATTGGTTTTGTTCAAAATCCAGGCGACTCTGATGATCCTAAAAGAGTTGACTACGCGAGCTATGTTACAATGCATGAAATTGGTCACCAATGGTTTGCACATCAATTGATAGGAGCATTTGCAAAAGGAAGTAACCTTCTATCAGAGGGTTTGACCGAAAATGCGACTATGTTGGCATATGAAAATCATTATGACTTTACTAAAGCTAGAAGAATGCATGAAGAGCGTACAACTCAACAATACCTCACACAGAGAACATTTGATAATGACGATGAACCAGTGTTAGCTAAAGCTGAAGGACAAGGTTACCTAAACTATAATAAAACTAGCTGGGTTTTCTGGGGAATGAGACAATTAATCGGGAATGAAGTTGTTCAAAATTCTGTAAAAAGAATGCTTCGGGAACATCATGGTAATATGGGAGCACCTTACCCTACCACGCTAGAATTGGTAAAAATTTTAAATGAAGAGGTTCATCCTAAATATCATAAACTAATAGATGATTATTGGAATAAAATTACTTTCTGGGAGTTATCATTTACAAGTGACGTCGAGATATCAGAAAAGGGCAAATACTTTCAAGTATCAGTACCAATAACTCTTGATAAAAAATATGCAGCAGAAAAAGACGGTGAAGAAACATCTGTAACTGATATTAAGGGAGAGAAATTGAATGAGTGGGTTGAGGTTGGTTTTTATTTAGAAAACCCAGAAGGTGACTTGGGTGCAAATCCTTTTGAGGTAAAATTAGTACAATTATCAAAATCAGAAACTATGATGAAATTCAATTTAGAAGAAAAACCCAAATATATTGTGCTTGATCCAAAACGTGCTCTTATTGAACGGAATGTGAAAGATAATACAAAATCTGTAATATAATAACCAATTGAACTCATTCAAAAGACTATCATTACTTGCTCCTTCTTCTTTTGTACACTAAAGGATCAAAAAAAGTAGGGCTAAGAGCTGAATTATGAAAATTAATGGTAATGAAATACGCCAAGGTAATATTATAAAACACCAAGACACGCTTTGGGTTGCTGTAAAATGCAATGCAGTCAAACCTGGTAAAGGCGGAGCATTTAATCAAGTCGAACTCAAGAATATACTTGATGGCCGTAAATTAAATGAAAGGTTTAGAGCAGCAGAGACCGTAGAAAAAGTCCGTTTAGAACAAAAGCCTCACACTTTTCTTTATTCAGAAGGTGATATGTTAATATTTATGAATGCAGAGAACTATGAACAAATCAGCCTTCAAAGAGAATTTGTTGGAGATAAATCTGTTTACCTAACTGATGGCATGACTGTGGACGTAGAATTTTATGAAGAACGTGCCATTTCTATTGCTCTTCCAGAGCAAGTAATACTTACTGTTGCAGACACAGAACCTGTAGTAAAAGGCCAAACAGCAGCTAACTCATATAAACCAGCAACACTATCAAACGGAGTAAGAACAACTGTACCTCCATTTGTTGGAGTTGATGAACGACTGATTATACTCACAGAAGATGGCTCTTATATTAAGCGTGCAGATTGATGACCACTCATACTGAATCCACCAGTCATCTTTCTCCTTTAATGAGAGTTATGCAATTTGCAGCGCGTAAAGCCTCTCGAAACTTATTAAGAGATTTTGGAGAACTCGAGCATATCCAAGTTTCACGTAAAGGTCCTGCAGATTTTGTCTCTAGGGCTGATAAAAAAGCAGAAGAAACTATTATAGAAAGTTTATTACGAGACAGACCTGGTTACAGTATACTCGCTGAAGAATGCGGGGAGATTAAAGGAACAGACAAAACACATAGGTTCATCGTTGATCCACTTGATGGTACTACAAATTTTCTCCATGGAATACCACATTTTGCAATATCCATAGCATTAGAACGAGAGATAGATAATAATCCGAAAGAACTTGTAGCTGGTGTAATTTATAATCCAATAACCGATGAAATGTTCTTTGCCGAAAAAAATAAAGGTGCCTTTTTAAATGATGGAACTAGAGGTGGCAGTGATAGACGTTTAAGACCAGCTAAACGCGATAATTTTGCAAATGCAATTTTCGCCACAGGAATTCCATTTCTTGGTCGGCCGGGTCATACAAAATTCTTAAAAGAATTACATCAAGTTATGGGGCGAAGCGCTGGAGTCAGACGCATGGGTTCGGCTGCACTTGATCTAGCCTGGACCGCAGCAGGCAGATATGATGGTTTTTGGGAACGTGGTCTAGCTATTTGGGATATAGCAGCTGGAGTTCTTATTGCTCGAGAGTCTGGTCTTCGTGTTGAAAGCCTAACACATGGAAATGTTTTGGATACCGGTGACATAATAGCAACTAATGAAATGCTTCACGAGCCATTATTAAAAAACTTATCTTAGCAATACTTGACGCACCAATAACTCTACTTTATAGGCCTCAATTCAGCGGAGGACCGCATAAAGTAAATCCGTAAAAATAGGCTAAGGAGCCATGAAATGAAAAAAAATACACATCCAGATTATCACATGATTACTGTCCAAATGGTAGATGGATCTACTTACCAAACCCGCTCTACATATGGTAAAGAAGGTGACACACTAGTTCTAGATATTGACTCAAAGTCCCATCCAGCTTGGACAGGTGGTGAAGGTAAACTTGTAGATAGAGGTGGTCGAGTATCACGCTTTAAAGATAAATTTGCAGGTTTTGGGACCTAATTAAAAGTTTAGTAAAAAGCGTCTATAAGGCGCTTTTTTTTATATATGCAGAGCGAATTCTTTCAACTTGATCAGCCACTGTGTTTCCCTTTTGTGCAGCAATAGATCCATAAAGGGAACGATCAAGGCGGGTGATTTTATCATAAAGGTTTTCAAGGTCTTCAGTTAAACCTACGAACCTTAAAAACTTCGGAGAGTTTATATTACGAAATTGCGAAACCGTTAACTCCCCCAACTCTGCCTTATTGACAAGACGGTGTTTTGGTTGACAGGCGTCAAGTGAGCTAATTTTTTTCTTTTTGAGCAACCTCTGGACTTTAATCCATTTTTTTAACTGAAGAACTAATTCTTTGCATTGATTCTCTTGAGATAATATAATGTTTTTTTGGTTTTTTTCACCAGTAACGTAGTCCTTATCAAGAAATACTGCTAAGTTTGACTCTAAATATAAAAGCTCTTCAACTAAGTTATCCAAAAGCTCTGAGTTTACAAATTCAACTAACCTTGCCTCAGCTTGAGGTCTAAATGTATCTGATGTACGATCAACTGGTACTGCTTTATTTTTTTTAAAAGTCATTACTAAACTTAAATAAACCTAATTTATATTATATTATTAGTTAATAGCTCTACATTACTACTTTGCAACTGCTAGATTAAATCTACATAAAATCATTTTTTCGAAGAAAAAAGTTGATCAGCTGCAGTTAAATCAGAATTTTTCTTTAATAATTCTTTTTCAAACCGTAAAATTTCATTCTTAAATACTTTTATTCTTATTTTTATTTCTTCAACTGACAACCCATAGAGATCCTCATTGACTTGAAAGTTTTCCAAAACATTATTTACATCATTTTCCATTTCAAACTTCTCTTGCTAAAATTCAATATACACATTATAAGTTTTTTTGAATTATAAATATAGTTATTTTAAATTCAAAATATGCCCCGCGAAGCGGGGTTTTTTCTTGACTAAATTTGGAGGCCCCATGACACAGATACTAATGCCAAAAGCAACAGCAGTATGGCTAATAGATAATACTAGATTAACTTTTAAACAAATAAGTGAATTCTGTGTATTACATATTCTCGAAGTTGAGGGTATTGCTGACGGAGATGTGGCAGCTGGCATATTAGGAGCAGATCCGATTGCAAATGGCCAAGTCAGTCGTGAAGAAATCGAAAAAGCAGAAAAAGATAGTAATTATGCTATGCAAGCAAATACATTTGATAGTGACACATTGCAAACTAGTAAGTCCAATAAAAAAGGGCCACGCTATACTCCACTCTCCAGAAGGCAAGACCGTCCAGATGCTATTGCTTGGATTGTTAGGTATCACCCGGAAGTGTCAGATGCACAAATTTCAAAATTAATTGGAACAACTAAACCAACAATTAATTCCATACGTGAACGTACACATTGGAAAATCAATACTATTAACCCTATTGATCCAGTATCCTTAGGGCTTTGCACACAAATTGATTTAGACAGTATGGTAAAAAAAGCAGCTGATAAAAAGGCAAAGCTTGAATCAAAGACCCAACAGGAAACTGGAAAGAGCTTAAAACCAGTAGAAAAAATTGTTAAAGAGCCTGATTCAAACCAACCTAAAGTTGAACACACGCTAGAAAGCTTGTTCAAGCCATCAAAAATATAATTGATTTAAAATCTAAGTTATTCAGTTTTAAGTATCTTCTATGGATTTCTGTTTAGGCATTGTATAGTTTAACGCCAAGCGGCCACCGTCCACATATATACATTGGCCAGTGATATAACTACTATCTTCACCTAATAAGAAAGCAGCCACGCCGGCAATTTCATCCGGTAACGCAAGACGTCCTAATGGTGTTCTGGAGTAAATTTTATCTAATCCATCACTAGCTACATTTGCAAGCATATCGGTTTTAACTGAACCTGGCCCAATTGCATTTACTCTTATACCGTAAGTTGCTAATTCAAGCGCCATAGATTTGGTTAACTGAAGTAATCCGCCTTTTGATACAGTATAAGCTAGATATTCTGGTATAGCCACAGTATCATTTATTGATGACATATTAACAATCGAGTAAGGCCGATCTGTCAGTCTAGAACGATCTTCTCTATTTTCTATTTCAGAAACAAAATAGCTAGCAACAGCTTTTGAGACTAAAAATGAACCCTTAAGGTTAGTAGCTATAACATGATCAAAATCATCTTCAGATAAATCAAGCGCACCTCCCTTAACAACAATACCTGCATTATTTATCAAACCATCAATATGCCCGAACGCGGCAAGTGACTCAGCAATTAAATTATGAACTTCAAGTTTTCTCGAAATATCGCATTCAACAAATAAGGCTTCTTCGATTCCAAAACCCAAATCTTTAACAGCTTGTTGACCTCTTATTTTGTCTATATCGGCAAGCACAACCCTGTGCCCATCCTCGAGCAACCTACGGGCACAGGCAAATCCAATTCCATTTGCAGCACCAGTTACAATAAATACTCGGCCCATTTTTTAATTCCTTATAGATATAATAAGCTCAAAACCACGCTATTAATAAAGGTTAACACAATACTCAATTTTAGTCACGCAGACTCACAAAGTATTTAAATATATTATTTGTTACAAAAAGTTATAATATAAAAAATTTTTCTATTTGACCCCCACGCTGCATTAGTTATTATATATTGCTTTCTAACGCGGGATAAAAAGAGAGCTAGCATGACAGTTCCAATTGCAATAATTATGGGTTCAAATTCAGATTGGCCTACCATGAAACATGCGGCAAATGTGCTCGATGAACTCAACATTAGTTATTCTACAAAGATTGTTTCAGCACATCGAACGCCAGATAGGCTTGTAAATTTTGCTAAGAATGCAAAATCGAATGGGTATAAAGTAATAATAGCAGGGGCTGGTGGGGCAGCTCATCTTCCTGGAATGGTAGCTTCAATGACACATCTTCCGGTTCTTGGTGTTCCTATAGAGTCCAAAGCTCTTTCCGGAATAGATAGTCTACTTTCTATAGCTCAAATGCCTAGCGGGGTACCAGTTGGAACACTGGCCATAGGAAAAGCTGGAGCAAAGAACGCAGGAATAATGTCCGCATCCATTTTATCAGTCTCAGATAGAAAAATTGAAGAATCATTGATCGTTTGGCGAAAAGTACAATCAGACTCAGTTAAAGAATTCCCTGAAGGTTAAAACCATGCCAGGTGATAAAAATAAACCACTTCCCCCTGGTAGTATGATTGGAATAATTGGTGGCGGTCAATTAGGTAGAATGCTTAGCAATGCTGCATCCCGACTAGGGTTTCATTGCCACGTATATGACCCATACGTATCCGGGCCTGCTGCAGAAGTTTCAAAGCTTGAAACGAATGGTGATTATGATGATTTAAAATGTATTCAAGGCTTTGTAAAAACCTGTGATATTATAACATATGAGTTTGAAAATGTACCAGCTTCAACAGCAGTAAATGTTGAAAAAATAAAAGCCGCTCTATCCAGGATCTTTTCCACTGCAAGTCTCTCAAGACCGCTATATCGAAAAAAAATTCATCCGTAATAACGCTAATGTTCCAGTAGCAGAATTTGAAAAAGTTAATTCGCTCGATGACTTAAAAAAAGCAATCCAAAAAATAGGACTGCCTGCGGTTTTGAAAACAAGGCGTTTTGGTTATGATGGAAAAGGTCAGTTCATAATTAAATCACATAATGAAGTATTAACTGCCTGGGAAAGTATGAAAAATAATCCTGCAATACTAGAACAGTTTATTAGTTTTAATAGAGAGGTTTCTGTAGTTGCTGCCAGAAGTAAATCAGGAGAAACTGCCGCTTACCCTTTAATTGAAAATATTCATAAAAACCATATTCTGCATACAAGCATTGCACCCACGGATACAGATAATCAAACAGCACAAAATATTGCTTTGAAAATTTTAAACTCATTAAATTACGTTGGTGTTATGGCAGTTGAGTTTTTTGAACAGAAAAATGGTGACCTAATTGTTAACGAAATAGCCCCACGGGTTCATAACTCTGGACACTGGACACAAAATGCAGGTTGCGTTGATCAATTTGAATTACATATCCGTGCAATAGCAGGATGGCCTTTGGGGGACACGAGTCCAAAAAATAAAGTGAAAATGACTAATTTAATTGGGGATGATTTCAAAGATTTAAATGAGTTTTGTAAAAACTCAAAAACATTTATTCATCTTTATGGTAAAAAAATAGTTAAACAAGGAAGAAAAATGGGACATATAAATCAAATTTTAGACTCATAAGTAGTCGTATTAATTATGAATAACCCAATTAATAATAAAAAATTTCAAGACCCTAACTATACTTTAAACGGTGATGTTAGAGCTACAGTTTCATTTAGAAAATTCAAAACATTATGGTTCAATCTTGGCTCTCAATGTAATATTGAGTGTAAAAATTGCTACATAAAAAGTAGTCCACAAGCTGATCATTTCGTATATTTAAAACCAAATGATATACTCCCTTATTTAGATGAAATAGACCTGATCAGTAGAGATAGAATTGAGATTGGCTTCACAGGTGGAGAGCCATATCTAAACCCTGATGCAATTGAATTAGCAGAAGTTGTACTTGAGCGCGGTCACAAATTACTAGTACTCACGAATGCAATGCGTCCAATGATGCGCCCCAAAGTACAGAAAGGCTTACTGTCACTTAAACAGAAATATGGAAATAGGTTAACCCTGAGAGTGAGCTTAGATCATTATACAGATATAGGTCATGATAAAGAGCGAGGTAAGGGCAGTTATAGAATTGCTATTGATGGTTTAAATTGGCTGAATGAAAATAGCTTTCACATAAATATTGCAGGAAGGTCTGAATTTTCAGAATGTGAGGATGATGCAATACAAGGTTATCATAAACTCATAAAAAAAAGTAAATGGAAAATTAATTTAGATAACAGAGAAGCACTTATTTTATTTCCAGAAATGGATGAAAAAATTGATGTTCCAGAAATTTCTAAGAATTGTTGGAACATATTAAATGTCAATCCTGAAAATATGATGTGTGCAACATCAAGAATGGTAGTACGCCGGAAAAATGAAACTACTCCGTCTGTACTAGCTTGCACACTTCTTTGGGATGACAAACAATTCGAGACAGGAAAAATATTAAAAGATAGTTTGAAACCAGTGAAACTAAATCACCCCCATTGTTCAAAATTCTGCGTTTTAGGGGGGGCGAGCTGCTCAGCTTAAACTTTAAAGTGCTTCGAAAGTCTTAAATCTTGAGCTTGGTAATGGGATCCATTTTCTCCATACAAAAAATCAGGCGTATCCGTCATCGATTCAAAAATTAGTTTTGCAACAGGCTGGCCATGTCGTAGCAAAAAGGGGACATCCCTACCACGAACCTCTAACACTGCTCGTGATCCTGCCCCTCCAACCGCAGCCACACCAAAACCTGGATCAAAAAAACCAGCATAGTGAGCTCGAAACTCGCCTATTTCAGTGGCTATTGGTGCCATTTCTGCAGCTTCATTTCTTGGGATAGAGACAGACTCTTTAGAGGCAAGTATATAAAACTCATCTGGATCCAATACTAACTGACCATCCTCCGCGAATAATGGCTCCCAGTACTCTCGGGCAATATGGCCATTAACAGCAGATATGTCTACTAACCCAGCATGCCTGCGGGCCCGCCAACCAACAATATTGCTATCAAAGCCTTGCAAATCTATACTTACAGTTTGGGACCTAACAGTTTTTGTTAAACCTTTTCTAAACCGCATTTGCACCAAACGGTCTCCAGGCTTTACTAGTATTGAGAAAGTCCTAGGTGCAATTTCAACATATAGAGGGCCGTGATAGCCTTTTGGAATTGCATCAAAACTATTGGCACCATTGCAAATAACTCTAGTAAAAACATCAAGTCTTCCTGTTGAACTTTTAGGATTTGCACCAGCGCTTAAATAATCTGGTAGCCTTAAAGCCTCTTGAAGCGGAACTAAGTACACACATCCAGTTTCTAGAACTGCCCCTAAACTTAAATCAATTTCATGCATTCTAACATCTGTAAGACATTGCTCCACAGTTCTATTTTCACCCGGCAAAAAACTAGCTCTAAGACGGTAGGCTTTATAACCTAGTCTCAAGTCAAGTGATGCAGGTTGCAGTTGCGCGGGTCTTTCATCCAACTTAGCATTAGGGCAATCAATATGACCTAACTCTATCAGATTCTCTATAGCCTGTTTTGGTAATATACCTTCATTCATTATTACCGATTAACATCCTTGGCGGTTGAAACAACCCTGAAGTTAAATATTTTCAGTGAAGACTAACAAAAGTCTTGCTAATATATAATACAAAACTAAGAGATAGGCTCTTAATCAGTGCTAAACCCAATAAAAAAGAGTTACAATGCAAAATTCAACAGTTCCATTATTTGAATGCAGAACTAAGGACGTGGTTATAAGAGTCGAACCTGAATATTTATCAGAGCAATCAAACCCACATGACTCCAGATATTTTTGGGCATATACCGTAGAAATTGATAATCAAGGTATAGAAGACCTTACAGTTACAGAACGATTTTGGCAAATAGCAGACTCAAGAGGTCAAGTTCATGAAGTGCGTGGAAATGGTGTAGTTGGAGAAAACCCAACTGTTAAGCCTGGTGAAATATTTCGATATACAAGCGGGGCACCATTGAGTGCCCCTTCTGGAATGATGAGAGGCACTTACACAGTTAAAGAGGCCATAAGTGGAAAATCATATGATGTAAATATTCCAGCATTTACATTAGATAGCCCGCATGAGGGTTTGGTATTAAACTAAAATCAAAGAATACAAATGTTTTTAATGAATCAAATATTTTAATATGACAAAGTCTCGTAAAAACCTTTTAGCTACAGATCTAGCCTCCCTAATCTCATCTCGAATTTGTCATGACTTAATAAGCCCTATAGGCGCACTTAATACGGCTATTGAAGTACTTGATGATACTGAATCTAAAGAGATGCATGAAGATGCTCTTAAGTTAATTAAGTTAGCTGCTTCAGAGGCTAGTGCAAAACTAAGTTACTTACGTATTGCTTTAGGCACCAATAGCACATCCAAAGGTGTTATGAACCTTGATAAACTAAAGCTCATAACTGAAAATATGTTTAATACAGAAAAGTTTAGTTTTAATTGGGATGTGAGTGAAATTAAGTTAGAAAAAAGTATAGCACGTATACTCCTTAATATATTAATGTTAGCGATACAAAGTATACCGAGAGGAGGTAAAGTAACAATTAAGATTGAAGAAAAATCTGATAAACTAAAACTGGTTACTTCTGCAAATGGTATAAAATCAAGATTAGATAAACAAACAGAAGACGCATTCAAAGGAATCTTACCGTCTGAAGAAATAGATGGCAGGGTAATTCAGTCATTTTTTACTGGAATCCTCATAGATGATCTTAATGGTCGAATCGAGGCCTTCAAAACTGATGGAAATGTAATCTTTAATGTAACTATTCCAGTTGATAACCTAAAATAACCCTTTTTTTATATAAATTCAGACCCTTTTAACTTTTTGAACTATAAAGTGACTGTATGGAAAACAATTCTTTAAAATATTCAAATCAAAGAGTAGTCTAAATTTGGATACCCTACATTAGTTGACGCAAAGGAAAAGAGGCGTAAAAGACCCTAAATTTTTTTATAATGCCCAAGGAAGCTCATGAAAAATATACAGACTATAAAGGATAAATATACATCCATTATTCATAACACCGATGATTTAAAAGACCTTGATAATGTGCGGATTTCTGCGGTAGGTAAAAAAGGTGAAATTTCACATATGATGCAAGAAATTGGAAAGATGGCTATTGAGGAGAAGAAGCAAATGGGCCCGCTTCTAAATTCCTTAAAGAATGAAATTATCAATCAAATTGACAAAAAGAAAAAAGAACTTGAAACTATTGCAATTGACATAGCGCTCGAAAACGAAACCATTGATATGTCACTTCCCGTAACAATTTTAGAAGGAACTTTACATCCTGTACAGCAGGTTATGGAGGAAATGGCTGTTATATTTTCAAATATGGGTTTTTCTATAGCTTTAGGTCCAGATATAGAAGATGATTTTCATAACTTTACAGCACTTAATTTCCCACCAGGTCATCCAGCCAGAGATATGCATGATACTTTTTTTATCTCCTCTGAAGACAATAAAGCAAAGAAGGTTTTACGGACACATACCTCTCCTGTTCAGATACGTACTATGATTAACGAAAAACCTCCCATACGTATTATAGCACCTGGCAGAACTTTTCGATGCGATAGTGACCAAACTCATACACCAATGTTTCATCAAGTAGAAGGTCTTTACATAGATAAAAATATTCATATGGGACACCTAAAAGGGGTCTTAATGGATTTTGTGTCTAAATTTTTTGAAACTGAAGTAGATGTACAATTTCGTCCGCATCATTTCCCTTTCACTGAACCCTCTGCCGAGATGGATGTGCGCTATGAAAGAGTTGGTTCATCTATAAAAATTGGGCAAGGTGATAATTGGATGGAAATTCTTGGTTGTGGAATGGTCCACCCAAATGTTCTACGGGCGTGTGGCATAGATCCAGATGAGTACCAAGGGTTTGCATTTGGTATGGGAGTAGACAGACTTGCTATGTTGAAATACGGAATGCCTGATTTAAGGGATATGTTTTCAAGCGATACCAGATGGCTTAAGCATTATGGGTTTGAGCCTCTACAGCAAGCAAATCTCGCTACAGGATTAAGTTAATGAAATTCACTTTAAGCTGGCTGAAACAGCATCTCGAAACTGATGCGAGTATTGATGAAATTGTTAACACAATGACTATTTCAGGACTTGAGGTCGAAGGAGTTGAGAATCCTGCAGAAAAACTCAAGTGTTTTACTGTTGCAGAAATTACTAATACAAAAAAACATCCTAATGCTGATAAATTAAAGATTTGTACCGTTAGTACTTTAGATGGTGAAAAAACGATCGTTTGCGGAGCGCCTAATGCTAAAGCAGGAATGAAAGTGGTATATGCACCAATCGGGTCATATATACCCGGTGCTGATTTCAAACTGGACAAAAAACCACGAAATATTCGAGGGATAGAATCAGCAGGAATGCTTTGCTCTAGTAAGGAGATTGGCTTGGGTGAAGAAGATAATGGTATACTAGATTTAAATAGTGAATTTACAGTAGGTACCCCTTTGGCTGTCGCACTAAAACTAAATGATCCCGTTATTGATTTTGAGGTAACACCAAATAGACCTGACTGGCTAGGAGTTAATAGTATAGCACGTGAACTTGCAGCTGTAGGTATTGGGACTCTAAAAACGACAAGTATAAAAAACATTAAAGGTGGATTTGCTTCTGATATTCAATTAAAAAATAATGCTTTAACAGAATGTCCAGTCATAATTGGTAGAGTTATCAAAAATGTTAAAAATGGGCCTTCACCGGAATGGTTACAAAATCAGTTAAAAGCTATAGGCCTTAGGCCCATATCGGCTTTAGTTGATATAACAAACTTTATAACATTTGACCGTGCTCGGCCACTACATATTTATGATGCGGAATCGCTTTCAGGAAATATAAATGTCAGTGTTGGAAAAAAAGTGAAATTTAATGCACTCGATGAAAAATATTATCAAACTAACCCAGAAGATGTGGTTATAAGCGATAATAAAGCTGTTCTTGGTCTTGGTGGCATTATAGGTGGAACTTCAACTGGTTGTAATGCGAGCACAACTAAAATTTTCATAGAATGCGCCTATTTTGATCCATTAACGATAAGAAAAACAGCCAAAAGGCTCAATATAAATACAGACGCTAAGTATAGATTTGAAAGAGGCGTAGATACAGGATTTTTAAAGGAGGGACTGGATCTAGCCACTCAAATGGTTCTTGATATTTGTGGAGGCGAAGTAAGTGAAATTGTTCAATCTGGAAAGATCCCTGAACCTCCAAAAATGATAGAATTTGACTTGGGTTTAACAAAACGTCTCACAGGTTTAGATATTAATGAAGACACGGTAATAAAAATTTTATCTGATTTAGGTTTTAAAATAGAAATTAACAAAGTTTGTTCTGTGCATATTCCTACTTGGAGACGAGACGTTAAAGAGGGCGCAGATCTAGTAGAAGAAATTATAAGAATTTACGGATATGATAATATTCTACCTATAAAATTACCTGAACTTAATAAAATACCCTCATACGAAAGCACTATCAAACAAAAAAACTCAATTCATTCGCGCCGAGCACTTGCAACCCGTGGAATGAATGAAGCAATAACCTGGTCTTTTGTCAAACATAGCCATGCAAAGCTTTTCGATGGTGGACCCGATAATTTACTTCTTGAAAATCCAATTTCTAATGATCTAAATTGTATGAGACCTAGCGTACTAATTCATTTACTACTAGCCAGTCAGCGAAATGCTGACAAAGGCTTTCCTCATGTTGCACTTTTTGAATCTGGACCAGTATATTTTGGAACAAGACCAGAGGATCAACTACAAAGTTTGGCAGGGTTAAGGCGAGTTGAGTCAAAACGCGCTTGGAACGGAACACAAAAAGTTGATGTATTTACAGCAAAGGCTGATGTCTTAAGTGCACTCAATAGTATGAATGTAAAAATAGATAATCTACAAAATACTAAAACAGCCAAGAGTTATTGGCACCCAGGTCGATCTAGCAGGTTGCAAATGGGTCCAAAAAATATTTTAGCGGACTTTGGGGAGTTACATCCGAGAATACTTAAAGAAATAGGCATCAATTGTAGAATTGTAGCCTTCGAAATTTGGCCAGACAACATACCCTCTAACAAAAAAAGTAAAAGTAAATCACGAAAAGAGTTATTATTGTCAGATTTTATGCCCGTCAGTCGGGATTTTGCATTTATTGTAAAAGAAAATGTAGACTCTGAAAAAATTATAAAGGCTGCTGTCTCCGCCGACAAAAGTCTAATATCTAAAGTAAATTTATTTGATATTTACAGAGGAAATGGAGTTGAAAAAGGCTTCAAATCAATTGCTATAGAAGTGATATTATCNCCAAAAGANGCTACACTAACAGANAGTGATATAGATACAGTCTGTAATAAAATAATTAACTCTGTTNAAAAATCTGGAGGNTTTTTACGCGATTAGCTTGNGCTTTCTATTTTTAAAGCGGGAGTATTGAGCGGTTTCGTGTATAACTAGTATAATTCANATTTGCNCCTAACCTTATTCCAACACCGGATCTAACAGGNGCTAATGTAATGCCATTAGCATATTGATAGTTAACTGCCATTCCAGCTACCAAGTATGCAGCACCATCTGCTCCAGGAAATCGTTGGTAGATATATTCTGTATCTTCCAAACCATATACAAGCGTAAACACTTTTGAAACATCCATCCCCCCATCAAATCCGATTGATGGTCCTTGCCAGTACAATTTCTTTTTCTGGCCATCTTTCATCCAAAGAGTTCCTTGACCATATCTAGCACCAACAAATGCCGCCCCACTGCCTTCTTGTCCTGTTATATAACCGACTGGTCTACCTCTATCGGAAAACAAACGCTCTAATGCGGAAGCCGCCGACTCTGAAGTAACACCCAAATGATTTGAAATTGCATAAAGAAGTTCGCTTTCACTATACGTCTTCTCTTCAGATTGACTGAGGCTATCAGTTTCAATCATAGTGGTTGTTGGATCATTAGGAGCTGTAGCGCAGCCTAATGTTAATAGGGTCACAAATCCTACTCCAACTTTTAGTAAAGTTCGGTATTTTTTATAATGTTTCAAATCGCACCTCAAAAATATTTTCAGCCTATAATCCTTTAGGTACCCCGAACTTGCTCTAAGAGAGTTAACAAAAGACAAAAAAAGTAAATAATCTTATATTTTATTTTATTTTTTAATTAATGAATTACCAAACTTGTCGATAATACTTTAAAGTGATATATTAAACCTATGAAATTTTATTATAGCATAGTTTTTAACAATGAATTTACGTGATCTTAAATATATTTGTGCTGTAGCTGACTTAAAACACTTCGGAAGGGCAGCAGAATACTGCAATATAAGTCAGCCAACATTATCCGGACAAATAAAAAAACTTGAGAATGAACTTGGGGTTATTTTATTTGAGAGAAACTATAAAGTTATTCGGGTGACTGAAACTGGGGAAAAAATTATATCATTGGCCCGTCAAGCTAATTTAGCAGCTAATCAGATAAATAAAGTTGCAAAGTCGGCCCAAGATCCTTTATCCGGAAATATTTCCATTGGATTAATTCCTACGATCGCGCCTTACTTAATACCTTTATTCGCAAAAAAATTACGTGAGAGTATGACAAAAATGTCTATAAGGTATGTGGAAGACATAACCGATCGTTTAATGGATAGTTTAATACATGGAAAACTAGATATAGCCATCCTTGCTACGCCACCAGAACAGGAAGCGTTGACAGCTATTGAGCTTTACTCAGAGCCATTTTGGCTATTATATCCAAAAAATCATCCATTATCAAAAATTCATAATATAAAAATGCAAGATATAGACCAAGAGGATTTATTATTATTAACAGAAGGACATTGTTTTCGTGACCAAGCCTTATCAATTTGTAAATCACCTCAAAGTACACAACAGCAATTTTTACAAGCAACTAGCTTAGAAACACTTATCAACTTAGTTGTGTCAGGCCAAGGCATAACTCTAATTCCAGCATTAGCTGTCAAAAATGAATGGGATAGTAAATCAGAAATTATCAAAACAAAGATTAATGAGAAAAACGCGCAGAGGAAAATCTATCTAACATACAGAAAAGAGTTTCCTAGATTACAAGTTGTTGAGGCTCTAACAAAAATAATTAGAAATAGCTTACCTGAAACAGTTGCGACCTCTTGTTCCTAAAACCAAACCACACTTGCTTATATTGTAATGCCTATTAAATACTCTGATATGATTATACAAAAAAATATACGTAATTTTTCAATTGTAGCTCACATTGATCATGGAAAATCTACATTAGCAGACAGACTTATATCATTTACCGGGGGTCTATCAGATCGTGAAATGTCAGACCAAGTTCTTGATAACATGGATATTGAAAAAGAAAGAGGAATAACAATAAAAGCTCAAACTGTGAGGCTTGATTATGTAGCAAAAAATGGTCAAAATTATATCCTAAATTTGATGGATACGCCGGGTCATGTAGACTTTGCTTATGAAGTTTCACGAAGTCTCTCAGCATGTGAAGGTTCAATACTTGTAGTAGATGCTTCACAAGGTGTAGAAGCTCAAACGCTGGCAAATGTGTATCAAGCAATCGATCATGATCATGATATTGTACCAGTACTAAATAAAATCGACCTTCCTGCTGCAGAGCCTGAACGTGTTAAGGAACAGATTGAAGAAGTTATTGGCATTGATGCCTCAAACGCGATTGAATGCTCAGCTAAATCTGGCTTAGGTATTCAAGAAGTTCTTGAGGCAGTATGCCATCAACTTCCTCCACCCAATGAAAAAGACCCCAATGCTTCTCTTAAGGCTATGCTCGTGGATGCTTGGTATGACACTTACATGGGGGTAGTCGTACTATTCCGTGTAATCGAAGGTACTGTTAAAAAGGGAATGAGAATCCGCACTATGAACACTGGGGCAAGCTACACTGTTGATAAAGTTGGGTATTTTTTACCAAAGCCAACCGATGCCATATCCATAGGGCCTGGCGAAGTAGGTTTTTTAACTGCATCAATCAAAGAAGTCGCAGATGCCGCAGTAGGCGATACTATTACAGAAGACAAACGTCCCACAGAAATTCCTCTTGAAGGCTTCAAGCCAGCTCAACCAGTTGTTTTCTGTGGAATTTTTCCTGTTGATGCTGCCGACTTCGAGGACCTCAGAGCAGCAATGGGGCGTTTAAGGCTAAACGATGCAAGTTTTAGTTATGAGATGGAAACCTCAGCAGCCCTTGGGTTTGGTTTTAGATGCGGCTTTCTAGGATTACTTCATCTGGAAATAATTCAAGAAAGACTAGAACGCGAGTTCGATCTTGACCTTATTACAACAGCTCCCTCAGTAGTTTACACTTTAGACATGAGAGATGGGGAACAAATACAGCTTCACAACCCAGCAGATATGCCTGATATAATGCAAATTGAGAAAATTCAAGAGCCATGGATCAAAGCCACGATTATGAGTCCTGATGAATTCTTGGGTGGAATACTCAAACTTTGTCAAGATCGTCGAGGCGTACAAACTGGTCTTAGCTATGTAGGTTCAAGAGCGATGGTAGAGTATGAATTACCGCTTAATGAAGTGGTTTTCGATTTCTATGATAGATTAAAATCTGTTTCAAAGGGTTATGCAAGTTTTGACTACCAAAGCGTTGGCCTAAAAGAGGGGGATTTAGTAAAAATGAGTATATTAGTTAATGGCGATCAAGTAGATGCTTTATCCATGCTCGTTCACCGTAATAATGCAGAAAGTCGTGGTAGACAAATGTGCGAAAGATTAAAAGACCTCATTCCAAGGCACCTCTTTAAGATACCGGTTCAAGCAGCCATAGGAGGAAGAATAATAGCTCGAGAAACTATAGCTGCTATGCGCAAAGACGTAACCGCAAAATGTTACGGAGGGGATGCTTCACGAAAACGAAAATTATTAGACAAGCAGAAAAAGGGTAAAAAGCGGATGAGACAGTTCGGCAAAGTCGAGATTCCTCAAGAAGCATTTATCGCTGCACTAAAAATGAATGATACTTAGAATATTAAACGCAATNAATATTAAAATTTTAAACCGAAAAATATCAAATATTATTTTCAAAAAACTCTACTGCAGCAGCATCTCGAGCTGTTATTTCCCCATCACCATTAAAGTATTTCCAACTTCTCTCACACTTATTAAATTCAGTTCCCTTTAAATCAATAACATTTATTTTGTTTTTATCATCAAATAGCTCACATAAACTAACAATAAGGTAATCAGCCAAAGTATCTGTTGGATTACGAGGATCAGAGTATGAGCTATTCAAACTTATTCCAAGGTTTGTGACTGCCTTTATTAAATTAGTATTTTTTGGTCCAGTTATAGATGCCTCAAGACTTGACTTTATTTGTTTATCTTTTCTCATTGGCTCAATGGCTTCAGATACCTGTCCCCTAAAGGTTCTTATAATTTCAATATCATTGGCTATATTTTGATTAAACCATTCTTTTGGGGCCTTTCTAAATAACTGTAGATGCACTGATGATTCCTGATTAGGAAAGCGGGTTTGCCAAACCTCTTCCATCGTGAAACATAATACAGGGGCTAACCAAGTTGCAAGTCGTTGAAATATGAGATCCATGACTGTTAGGCAAGCTCGGCGTCTTAAACTTAAAATAGGGTCACAGTACAAAGCATCCTTTCTAATATCAAAATAAAATGATGAAAGTTCAAGTGTGCAAAAATTAAATATCATTGTAAAAATACGCTTATGATCGTGGTCACGCACAAGTCGTTCATGTTCAAGGGTAATTTCAGAAAGACGGTGTAAAACCCATTTTTCCAGTCCTGGCATCTCAGAATATTGAACGATATTAGTTGCATCATAACCATCCAAAGCTCCAATCATATACCTAAGAGTATTGCGTAATTTACGATAGGCATCTACATTGGTCTGAATAATTTCACGACCTATTTTTAAGTCAGTAGTAGTCTCTGAATTTGCAACCCAAAGTCGTAAGATTTCAGCCCCGTATTGTTTATTAATATCCTCAGGACTCATTGTGTTTCCCAATGATTTAGACATTTTAAACCCTTTATCATCAACCACAAAACCATCAGTCAAAACTCCATCATAAGGCGCCTCGCCATAAACTGCACAACTTTCAAGCAACGAGCTCTGGAACCAGCCACGATGCTGGTCTGAACCTTCTAAATATAAATCTGCTCGATTTGGTAAATCAGATCGCGTTTTTAAACAAAATGCATGAGTGCAACCAGAGTCAAACCAAACGTCAAGTATATCATTTACTTTATGCCACCCATCACCAGCATTTGGTATAAATTTTTCTAATGGCGTATCAAACCAACCATCGACACCAAACTTCCTTACAGCGTCAAGAATTCGATTATTTATATTTTCAGCATCAGGCCTATCTGTGTGCAACTCTCCATTCGGGCCGATAATTAAAGTAATAGGAACCCCCCAACTTCTTTGACGTGATATCAGCCAATCAGGACGGTCAGCCACCATACTAGTAATACGATTACGCCCCCGCTCAGGCCAAAATTTAGTTTTATCTATTGCTTCTAATGCTTTTTCTCGTAAGCCTTTTTTTGACATAGATATAAACCACTGCGGCGTAGCACGACGTATTACAGGAGCCTTTGAACGCCAACTATGGGCATCTCGAAGAGTAATTATACCTCTGGATAAAAGGTTTCCACACTCAACTAATGCTTTTAGAACCTCATTATTAGCCTTTCCATCTTGGCCGCGTTTTTTACCACTAGTTCGTATTACATCCAGCCCTTTAAATCGTGATGGCATAACATCAGTATAACAGCCAGCATCATCCAGTGTCATTGGCACCACAGGGTTAATACCTAGACTTTCTATCTTATTTTGATTTGATACCCAGACTACATAATCATCTTCACCATGACTTGGAGCGGTATGAACAAAACCTGATCCAGTCTCTGCCGTAACATGACTCCCTTCCAATAGAGGTACAATAAAATCATACTTTCCTTCGGCGCCATCCATATTTTTCAATGGGTGACTTAAAGCAAATCCCTGTATATCTTTTGAAGGAATTTCTATAAGCTTTTTATAAGATTTAATTAGACCTGCTTTAGCAACAGACTGCCAAAGATCATCGGCCACAATCAGTTTATCTCCACACTTTGTCCAAGGTTCAAAATCAGAATCTTCGATTTGTGTTACTTCATAAATACTATATTTAATTTTTGATGAGAAACTTACAGCTCGATTAGCAGGAATTGTCCAGGGAGTGGTAGTCCAAATGACAACGCTTGCACAGGAGAGGCTTTCTTCATAATCGGTGAATGCAGTTGCATTAGAAATAGGAAATTTTACATAAATCTGAGTAGCTCTTTTATCCTTATATTCGACCTCTGCCTCAGCGAGAGCAGTTTGCTCAACAGGACTCCACATTATTGGTTTCGAACCTCGGTAAAGCTGTCCTGTAGAAGCTATTTTAAGTAATTCCTCACAAATAATTGCTTCACTTTCTGGTTTCATAGTTAAATAGGGATTTTCCCAATCACCGACTATTCCTAATCTTTGAAATTCTTTCGACTGAATATTCACCCAATGTTGGGCATATTCCCGACATCGCTTCCTAAATTCACTGGGCTTAACTTCTTCTTTACTTCGACCTTTACTTCGAAACTCCTCTTCAACCTTCCATTCTATAGGTAACCCGTGACAATCCCAACCTGGGACATAGTTAGCATTGTACCCCAACATTTGATGAGAACGATTGATTATATCTTTATGAGTTTTATTCATAGCAGTGCCAATATGAATATGACCATTTGCATATGGCGGTCCATCATGAAGCGTCCACTGAGGGCTTTCACTGGAGGCTTCGCGCAATTTTTTATAGAGCTCAATTTTTTTCCAATAATCTAACCACTCTGGCTCTTTTTTTGGTAATCCCGCACGCATAGGGAAATCAGTTATAGGTAGAAATAAGGTATCGCGGTAATCGCGTTTAGGCTTGTTCATTTTTATCTCAAAAAAAGAGGTTATATTTGATCGTTCAATTATACAGTTTTAAATTAATTCATAGGGGTATTAACATCAGATATAAAACTAATAAGAGAATTAAAATATTTATCTTCGTCATCNTACTGAGAAAGATGCGAACCGTTAGGCATATATGCATACCTAGCNTTTGGAATTTGAGTAGACATCCATTCCATATGTCCTGGGTCCATCGTATCATATTTAGCACCAATCACCAATGTTGGAACGGTGATTTTACTGAGGCTTTCAGTAATGTCCCATTTCTCAAGGAGACCGCTAGCCCCTAATTCACTTGGGCCTTGCATGGGTATGTATACTTTAGGATTCAAATGCTCCAGTGCTCTAACAACACCTTCAGGCCAGTCTTGAAAAGGTCGTCGCAAAATATGGTTCACGTAATGATGTTCAATTAAAAGTTTCATGTAAACTGGGTTATGATAATCTTCTGCATCTTCAAAAGATTTAATTTTTGAAAGAATATCAGTGTCNATTTTNGTCTCCATTACTTCAGAAGCATACTTATTATAGGCAGGTATAGATGACATCATATTGGAAATAATTAAGCCCTTAAGGTTATTTTGGTACTTAAGTGCGTATTCCATACCCAAAATACCTCCCCAGCTTTGACCAAACAAATAAAAATTACTTTCGTTCAAACCTAAAGCAATTCGGACCTGCTCTACCTCATCAACAAATCTGTCAATTTTCCATAATCAGGGCTGTCCGGTTGGTCAGAAAAATAACTTCCGAGCTGGTCATAATAATAGAATTCAATACCTGCATCAGGTAAATGTTTACTAAAATTTTCGAAAATTTCATGAGTTACGCCTGGCCCTCCATGAAGAAGCAAGACTTTCATACTAGGATTATTTCCTATTTTCTTTGTCCAAACATTAAAATTCCCCTCAGTTGTGGAAATTTTTATGTATGTTCCCTCTCCAACTTCAGGTGTCGGGTATTCAATTTTAGAACTAACGTTCGATTCTGCGTTAGAATTATAGACTTCCTGACAACCCATTAGGAGTGTAAATAAAAATATTAATAAAAGTTTTAATCGCATGAATTTCTCTCTTTTAATTAAATGAAATATTAACACCAAACTCAATAAGTTATTTCTAATTTGTAATCAAATACTACAGTCTCAGATAACAATTTAAAAGAATTAATTATCAAGAGAACTCGCTATATATTGCCTAAACCATTCTCCATGTAGTGCCCCTAGCATTATCTTCCAAAATAACACCATGGACTCTTGCCTCATCCCTTGCTTCGTCAGCAGATTTCCAGTCCTTTGACTTCCTAGCCATTTCTCTTCTATGGGCCAATGCATCAAATAGTGCTTCGTCATCATCAGAAACCTTCCTTTTAAACCATTTAAAAGGATCACTTACGAGAATTCCCAGCAGAGAACTTACTCCTTCAAGTGCATTTTTAACTTCAAAAACTTTATTAATTAACGAAATTGGAAAATCGTCATTATCATATTTGTCAGCTTCATTTAACAACACATTTAAATTATCAAATAGGCTTTCAAGTTCTGATATAGCACCCACAGTATTGAGGTCAGACTTTAAGCAATTTATAATTTTATTAAAATCGGGGGCTAGGCTTAAAGTTTCTCTAGTTTCTTTTTGGAACTGAAAATCAATTGAACTTAATCGTTTTAAAACTCTATACCAACGATCGAGATTTTGCTTACTCTCCTGCAGAAGCTGTTTGGTCCAAACTAATTCACTTTTATAATGCGCCTTTATCAAAGAAAGGCGGATAACTTCGCCATCCCAGTCCTTAAGCAGATCGTTAATTAATTGAACATTACCAACACTTTTTGACATTTTCTCATTACCCATATTGAGGAACTCATTATGCACCCAATAATTAGCGAGAGGCTCTCCATCATGAGCACAAACGCTCTGAGCTATCTCATTTTCATGATGTGGAAATTTTAAGTCTATTCCCCCACAGTGTATGTCAATTGTATATCCATCATGATTAAGAACCGCTTGAGCCATTGCCGAACACTCAATATGCCAGCCAGGTCTACCTTTGCCAAATGGAGAAACCCACCCAACCCCGTCAAGTTCAGGCTTCCATAAAACGAAATCAGCATTATTCCTTTTTCTGGAAGTTTCCCCCTCTTCTAACCTTGCTCCAGTAATTAGATCTTCAAGATTGTTTCCCGATAAATTACCATAATCCTCAAACCTACTAACATCAAAAAATACATGATTATCTGACATGTAAGCGAATTTTTTGGAAACTAATAAAGATATCATTTTAACCATACTGTCTATATATTCTGTACATTTAGGTTGCTCAGTGGGCCTTAAACACCCGATGGCAGCTAAGTCTTTATTATAAATATCTGCAAATTTCTCGGTAATTTCATGTATTTCAACATTATCTTCTTTGGCTCTTTTAATAATTTTATCATCAACATCGGTAATATTGCGTGCATATACAACACTTGACTCTCCGTAAATTTCTCTCAAAAGGCGAAAAAGAATATCAGCTACTACAGCTGCTCTAGCATTTCCAATGTGTGCATAGCTATAAACAGTAGGGCCACAGTTATACATTGTTACCCTGTTAGGATCTTGAGGTTTAAATACCTCTTTTTTTCGCGTTAAGGAATTGTAGATATACAAGGGTGATTTTTCTGTCATGGGTCTATAATACGAGCTTTCTTTAGGCTAATAAACCATACTTATTAAATAAGTACAGGCCTAGTGTACACTTAACCACATTATAAGCATATAATTTCTAAATTTATTAAAATTCTACTCGCAGTCAACAAAAACAAACTTTTTTCTTTTGTTGCTAGTAATTATAGATAGATATGCGCTATAGGAAACCCATGAATATAAATACACCCAAAAAAACACTACTCAAATCTGTACCTGTATCATTAAGACCATCGGAAGAAGAGGCAATTGAGGCAGTCAGAACATTAATTCGTTGGGCGGGAGACAATCCTGAACGTGAAGGCCTTATAGATACCCCTAAGCGAGTCATTAATGCATATCGTGAGTGGTTCAGGGGATATGATATGGATCCTGAAACTGAGCTCTCACGTGTATTTGAAGACGTATCAGGCTATGATGACATGGTTCTACTGAGAGAAATTGATGTTGAAAGTCATTGTGAACATCATATGGCTCCATTTTTAGGAAAAGCTTATGTGGCTTACCTCCCAACAGATAAAGTTGTTGGGATATCAAAGTTAGTTAAAGTAGTGGAAATATTTTCTAAACGACTTCAAACACAAGAAACTATGACTGCTCAGATAGTAGAAGCAATTGATGAAGCATTAAAACCGCGTGGTTCAGCAATTATGATTGACGCAATCCATCAGTGCATGAGTACACGAGGGGTTCATCACCCAAACGTATCAACAATTACAACACAGTTTACTGGAGAGTTTAAAACAAACCCAGCGCTGCAGGACAGATTTCTGAAACTTATAAGTAGAGATTAAATCAACCCTTATAGTTGATGATTATTATCCAAAAAAATATATTTAACGCTTAAGTATTAGCTGCTTCCAGATCAGATTGAGCCTTCATAACAAGCTTTTTAATCTTTTTAGCTTTTTCAGTTAGCTTATGGTTTTTTGTTCCTACCAAGAAACCATCAAGCCCACCTTTGAAATCAACAGTTCGCAATGTAGCTGCAGATATTCGCATTTTAAATTTCTGACCAAGAGTATCTGAAGGCAATGTCACATTACATAGGTTAACATTAAATCTACGGTTAGTCCGATTTTTGGCGTGGGAAACATTGTGACCTGACATTGGGCCTGTATCAAGAAGATCGCAGCGACGTGACATTTTTTCACCTAAACTTTTAACAAATATAAATAAACAACTTATGTTGATTTCGCGGGGAATTATATGTTCAAACGCAGCACGTCAACCCTTTTAAGACAGATTAATTTAGTCCTTATCAATAATATTGGGTAATATTAGGGAAGTTAATTATTTTATGTCTGTTAATATAATCATTTTAAAAAAATAAATATTATCTTTTGTTTTTATTATTATATATTTATCCCATGGATAATTACTAATCCAAATATAATAAAATTATAAAGACTTTATGCAAATTGACTTTCATAAACCTATATTAAAAGCAATTTTAGGACCGACTAACACCGGAAAAACTCATTATGCTATAGATAGAATGCTTGCACATCAATCTGGTGTTATAGGTCTTCCTCTACGCCTCTTAGCAAGAGAGGTGTATGATCGTATAGTCAAAATAAAAGGCGCGAAACAATGCGCCCTGATAACAGGCGAAGAAAAAATAATACCTTCACAAGCGAGATATTATATCTGTACTGTTGAAGCTATGCCAACAGAAAAAAAGTTTTCATTTCTTGCCGTAGATGAAATTCAGCTCATAGATGATCTAGAAAGAGGGCACATATTTACTGATAGAATTCTAAATGCCCGTGGTACACAAGAAACCCTGTTTCTTGGTGCACAAACAGTTCGGTCAATATTAAAATCTCTTATACCCAAAATTTCATTTGATTACCGTGAACGGTTTTCAGATTTAAATTATAGTGGTCCAGCTAAACTAATGCGTCTACCAAAACGTTCTGTAATTGTAGCCTTTTCTTCAGCTGAAGTTTATTCCATAGCTGAACTAATTCGCACTTATCGTGGAGGGGCTGCAGTTGTAATGGGAGGTCTTTCGCCACGCACGAGAAACTCTCAAGCTGAGTTATTCCAGAATGGGGAAGTTGACTTTTTAGTAGCTACCGATGCAGTTGGAATGGGTCTTAATCTTGATACAGATCATGTTGCCTTTGCTGCGTTGAGCAAATATGACGGTAGAAGAAGGAGGTACCTTTATCCTATGGAGGCCGCTCAAATTGCTGGACGAGCAGGGAGGTTCAGAAATAATGGGACTTTTGGTACCACTGGAAATTGCCTACCCATGGATGAGGAGCTTATAAAAAAAATTGAAACTCATAACTTTGATCAAATTAGAAAAGCAGAGTGGCGAAACTCACAACTTAACTTTAGCTCAATAGAAGCCCTTACAGAAAGTCTTCATCTTAAAAAACCACATAACCAATTGCATAGAATAATTGGGGCTTCAGATGAAAACGCTTATGAAAAATTAATTTCTATTCCAGAAATTGCTCAAGGCATAAAGGTACCGGCACAAGTCAAACAACTCTGGGATATTTGCCAAGTACCAGATTTCCGAAATTTAACCATAGATACACATATCAAACTTCTACAAGACCTTTATCGCTTGCTTCATAATAACGGCGGTAAAATACCAGAAGTTTTTATTGAGAAAAAAATTAAACAATTAGATGATACACTTGGTAATGTGGCTTTACTATCATCACGCCTCGCTAATATACGAACTTGGTCTTATTGCGTTAATAAGGTATCCTGGATGCAAAATAAAAATAATTTANCTAATTACACAAGAGCGGTTGAAGACAGACTATCAGATGCGCTACATNAAGCACTGATAGCTCGTTTTGTGGATAAACGTACCAATAAGCTATTAAAAAGTATTGGATCAAAGGACTATATGAAAGCAACAATTAAAGATAATGGAGACGTTCAGGTCGATGACCAAATTATAGGACAGCTAAATGGTTTGAAATTTACACCCTCTAAAACATCCTCTGCTCTAGAAGCCGAAACCATTCGAGCTACAGCAGAAAAAATTGTTACACCAGAAATTAACAGGCGAATGACAAGCCTGTGTGGTGGAGTACACACAATATTTACTCTCTCAACNACAGGTNGTATTTTATGGGGAGGAAAAATAGTTGGTCAAATAGATCCTAGCGGAACTCCGCTTAATCCTAATGTAGAAATTATTTGTGGTGATTTCGGTGACAAAGAACTCAAAAGGCTCTCGAAAAATCGTATGCATGACTTTCTTAAAGCTGAAGCCCTGAACTATTTAAAACCCCTATATGACTTAAAAGAGATTTATAATGACCAAGGGGCATCCGCAGAAGCTCGCGGATTAGCTTATATAATGTTTGAAAATTTAGGTGTAATAAATCGAAAGGATTATTCAAATAAATTGAAAAAAATTGACCAAGTCTCGAGAAAAAAACTGAGAGATGTGAATGTACACTTTGGACAGTATAATGTATACATACGTGACCTCATGAAACCTAAGCCAGCTAATTTATTAAGTATTTTGACAGCTTACGGTACCGGCGGGGACAAAAATCCTTTTTTGCCATTTGCGGGAGTCACCTCAATTCCAAGAGATAAAAAGTTTATTGATAAACATTATTCTAATCTCGCAATAGCTATAGCCGGCTACAGAGTGGTTGGTCCTCGTATTATCCGTCTAGACATTCTCAATCGATTAAGCGATCAAATTCGGCAAGCGCAGCAACAATGCGATATTTCGGGTGATGGAAAGAAATTTCAAATTATGCAAGAAATGCTCGCCATTATGGGTTGTACTTATCTTGAGCTTCAAGGTGTTTTACGAAGCCTAGGGTTTCATTCTAAAGTCATTGAAACTGATCAAATAGATACTAAAAATACAGATATTGAATTAATAGAAAGCAAGCCAAAAGACTTATCTTATTTAGAAAAGTCTGAAGTCATTGGTGACAAAGAAATTTTATCAGAACCGAAAAATACAAGTCTTAATAATAACAAAACATTGAATATTTATCACCATAGAACACCTAATGAAGATGGAATCATAGAAGAGGTAGTTAATACAGAATATTGGTTTGTTAATAAAGGAAAGTATAAAAATAATAATACCGCCAGAAATAACTTTAAAAATAAAAAACAAAAGACAGTGAAAAAAAATACACCAGGCAATCAAAGAAATATTAGCCCGCACAATAAGAAAGATACTACATCCAAGAATTCCCCGTTTGCAATGCTTGCGGAATTAAAAAGAAATTCTGAAGGCTAATTTGGGAAAGACGAAACAAATACAAAACTTAGATGGTTCAGTTATAAGTACTGCTCGTTTAGATGCCTGGCTGTATAGAACTAGACTGGTTAAAACTAGAACTGCAGCAACAGCAATTATTTCTAGTGGAAAAATAAGAATAACTAAAAATGGAAGAACTAAAAGAATTAAAAAACCGAGTACATTAATAAATTCTGGCGACCAAGTCTCTTTTGTCCATTGCAATAGGCTCATACAGGTAGAAATGGTTGCGTCACCCACAAAAAGAGTATCAGCAATCAAAGCAAAATCTTTATACAGAGACCATTACTCGTCTTGACATTCATGTCGCAGGTTGTCAAATCCCGAATATATTAAGGATTTTTTATGACATATATAGTCAAAGATGAATGTATAAAATGCAAATTTATGGATTGCGTCGAAGTCTGCCCTGTTGATTGTTTTTATGAGGGTGAAAATATGCTAGTCATACACCCTGACGAATGTATTGATTGCGGGGTTTGTGAGCCCGAATGTCCAGTTGATGCAATAGTACCTGACACTGAGGATACCCCTGACGGTAAGTGGCTTGAAATAAACTCAAAATATGCAGAGCTATGGCCTGTCATTACAATAAAAAAAGAGCCACCAATTGACAGTGAAAAATATGAGTCTGAAACTGATAAATTTGAAAAATTCTTCAGTGAAAAACCAGGCACTGGAGATGAATAATTAGTTTGTTTATAAAAAAATTTATCGATGACTCGCTTATATCCACATAATATGTTATTATTATTCTAAATTATTAATCTTTCAAATAACTTCAATTCACTCAAAATAAATCCCAAAAGGCACTTTAACTATGGCAGGTTCCAAAAAAAATATCGAAAAAAATACATCTAAGAAGTCAAAGAAAAAAGCCTTCAAGGCAGGACAGCACATAGTTTACCCTGCGCACGGTGTTGGAAAAGTTACAGGAATAGAGCAGGAAATCATAGCTGGCTTTGACATAGAAACATATGTCGTTCATTTTGAACAAGATAAGATGACATTAAGAGTGCCAACAGAAAAAGCAGAGAACTCAGGAATGCGAGCTTTATCAAATGAACTAATATTGAAAGATGCATTTACTACATTAAAGGGTCGTGCCCGCATTAAACGCACCATGTGGAGTAGGAGAGCTCAAGAATATGAAGCCAAAATTAATTCTGGAGATCTTATATTAGTGGCTGAAGTAGTGCGTGATTTACATCGAACAGACTCACAACCCGAGCAAAGTTACTCTGAGCGTCAGCTTTATGAACGTGCGACAGATAGAATGGTTAGAGAAGTAGCGGCCATAGAAAAAACTGATAAAGGGTCCGCAATAGAATTAGTATTAGAAACACTTACAAAAGCAAGAACAAGACAGGCAGCAAAAGTAGCAAAAGAAAATCCTGAGTTAGATGATAGCTTAGAAGCTAGCTCTGCATCAATCGGTTAACTAAATTAATAAAAATAGGTAAGGTTATGCGTCACCCGTTAAAGTTCATATTGTTACTCTCCGTTACTTCACTAATTGCTTGCGGTGGAAGTAGCGAGAGTAGCTCACCTAACCCACTACCTACCCCTCCGACAACAGGTTCATCAGAGCCATCATGGTCGCAGGGTACATATGCTGCATCATCTACTTTTAAAAACCAATGCGCTATCCCAAGAACTAATTCCGATATAGATGGGAACCCTTACCCTGATGAACAAGGATCTACCTTGAAAGAAAAGTTTTGGTTAAGGTCATGGTCTGATGAACTTTATCTTTGGTACAATGAGTTGCCAGATATCAATCCAGATAATAACGATAACCGGTTAGAGTATTTTGACAAACTCAGAACTTCAGCTACTACTACAAACGGCACACAAAAAGATCAATTTCATTTTACCATACCAACAGATGAGTATGAAGAGAGAGTTGCAACTGGTTCGTCCGCTGGCTATGGCGCTAATTTTGTTATCTTAGCAGGCTCTCCTCCTAGAGATGTTCGCGTTTCAATTGTTCAGCCAAATTCACCTGCATCCATTAACAATAACCTCCTCAGGGGAACTGAAATTTTAGAAATTGATGGTGAAGATGTAATCAATGGAAGTAACACAAATACACTAAATGCAGGTTTATTTCCATCAGAACCTGGAGAGACTCATACTTTTCTTGTACGAGATGCCGGTTCTGAAACAACCCGTTCTATTTCATTAACCTCAGATGTTGTTGCCGAACAGCCTGTAAACACAACAGCCATAATTGAAACACCTACAGGAAAAGTTGGCTACATAGCTTTTACTACATTCGGCACATCAACCGCTGAAGAACAAATTGCTAATGCTTTCACTCAAATGAGCAATGCTAATATTAGCGACCTAGTACTTGATTTAAGATATAACGGGGGAGGTTTCTTGGCGATAGCTAGTCAGCTCAGTTATATGATTGCAGGGGAAAATCAAACTCAAGGGACATTTTTTGAAGAACTCCAGTTTAATGATAAACATCCCGTTACTAACCCTGTAACTAATACAACATTAGAGCCCACACCATTTTACACCACAAGCCTTGGCTTTAATGAAAATTTTCCAGGAGGACAGCCATTAGATACAGTTGACCTGCCGAGAGTATTTATTATTTCAACAGGCGGGACTTGCAGCGCCAGTGAGGCAGTCATAAATGGCCTCCGCGGTATAGATGTAGAGGTTGTACTCATTGGCTCCAGAACATGCGGGAAACCTTATGGGTTTTATGGAACAGATAACTGTGGAGAAACTTATTTCACAATTCAATTTAGAGGCGTAAATTACAAAAACTTTGGTGATTACTCTGATGGTTTCGCTCCTGAAAATAGTGCTACTATAGGAGGGGTTGGGGAATTCATTCCTGGTTGTGTGGCTAACGATGATTTTACTAATCAACTTGGTAATGCTAATGAAAACATGCTCAGAACCGCTTTATCATATAGAGAGAATGGAGTTTGCCCAACTAATCAGAATAAAAACTTACTTTACGCTTATAAATCTAAATATGAAAATAATCCCTCGCAATCTCTTTATAGTGAAAAACGAATTGCAAACATGTTCAAACTTAAAAACAGCCGTATAATAAAAAATAATTGAATTAATCTTTTCTCTAAAAATCTATTTGATACCCGGTAAAACTCTGTCTGGATATGCATGACCGTCCATCATAGCTCTGATATTAATCATAACTTTTTCTCCCATTTCTTGTCTGCTTTCGTGAGTAGCTGATCCTATATGCGGGGAGAGTATAACATTTTGTAATTTAATTAAATCTGGATGTATTCTAGGCTCTTTCTCATAAACATCTAAACCCGCTCCACTCAACTCACCTAAAGATAATGCATTTGCAAGTGCCGCCTCATCTATGACCTCACCCCTAGAAGTATTAACTATATAACTTGTTGGTGATAGTAGTTTTAAACGCTTTTTATTTATCAGGTGATAAGTCTCAGGTGTATTTGGGCAAGTGATTACCAATATATCAATTGATGGAAGCATTGGATCAAGTGTAGGCCAATAGGTTGCATCAAATGTGTCCTCAATTCCAGCTGGTAACCTGTTGCGATTATGGTAATGGACTTCAAGACCAAACATTTTAGCTCGTCGAGCCACCGCCTGACCAATACGGCCCATACCAATTATACCTAATCTTTTTCCTCTAATGCGATGTCCCAACATAAATGTGGGGGTCCATCCATCAAACTTACCAGATCGAGCCCTACGATCACCCTCAACTAATCGCCTTGGAACTGCTAAAATAAGAGCCATTGTTAAATCGGCTGTGTCTTCAGTTAAAACACCTGGAGTATTTGTAACTATAATTCCGCGCTCATGGGCAAAGTTAATATCAATGTGGTCTGTACCTGCTCCAAAATTGGCAATAAGACGTAGTTTTTTTGAAGCCGCAGATATTACATCTGAATTTATAATATCTGTAACCGTTGGAACAAATACTTCGCAATCTGCTATTGCTCTTTTTAGCTCATCTTGAGTCATTAAGTTTGTATCGTGTCTTAAAGTTGTATCAAATAGATTTACCATTCTATCTTCAACGACTTTAGGTAACCGTTGGGTAACACTTACGCGCGGTTTATTATTAGAAGAACTCATATCTTACAATAAACGACTTTATCTAATTTTCTCAAGCTTAAAGATAATAATATTTAAAATATTTACTTTTGATTTAAACATTTTACACCATAAGCAGTATTATGATCAGGGCTTTTAAAATATACTTAATAACTTTTGGATTTTTCTTTGCAATGGTTCCATATTCTTTCAGCAATGGTATTAATCAACAGTATGTTAAATCTGAAAAAGAAATATTACAAAGAACATCAGAACTTGATAATATACTTCAAGTTCCGCCTGAAAAAACTCGAAGCGGATTTGCCGTACCCCGGTATGTTAGCTTAAAAGTTGGAAAGGTAAATGGTAGGGCTGGTCCGTCAACAAAACACAAAATATCTTGGCAATATCGTCGTAAAGGCCTACCTTTAATTGTTATAGCTGAAACTGATACCTGGCGTAAAGTACGTGATATGGCAGGCGATGAAAGCTGGGTTCATAAGCCTGCATTATCCGGCATCCGAAATGTAATTACTACTTCAAAAACAACCATGCATAAAAGTGTATCCATTGAGACAGAAATAGTAGCCCTAGTAGACAAAGACGCTCTGCTACGACTAGAAAAATGTACAAAAAATTGGTGTAAAGTTAGTTTTAAAAAAATTGAGGGCTGGGTTAAACGCTCTAAAATTTGGGGTGCAGAAAAATAAAATATAACATATTTATTAATAATGAAATTATACTTAAACTCTTGATGTAAATTATTCATAATGCTTGAATGCAAGACTGAAGGAATAAATTAAATGATGGCTAAGGTTATTATAGCTCGTAAAAAATCTGAGCTCGATGCAGGTATTTTACACTATCGGGAAAATAATGAAACCATATCTCTTGTTCCAACGATGGGAGCACTTCATGAAGGCCACCTTAATTTAGTAAAATTAGCAAAACAAAAATCAGATAGAACAATAGTATCAATATATGTCAATCCTGCTCAATTTGCACCTGGTGAAGATTTTGAAGCATATCCACGGTCAGAAAATGATGATATAAGTTTACTTATAGAGGAAAAAGTCGATCTGATTTATATTCCAGACCCTAAATCCATGTACAATGTACATCATGCAACAAAAATTATTGTTGGGGGGGTTGCCGAAGGACTAGAAACAGATCATCGGCCTACTTTTTTTGAAGGAGTTGCGCTAATAGTCACAAAATTACTCAACAGAGTAACTCCTGATTATGCGATTTTTGGTGAAAAAGATTATCAGCAACTAGCCACCATTCGTCGCTTGGTTGATGATCTAGATATACCTGTTGAAATTATAGGAGCAAAGATAGCAAGGGATAATCATGGTCTAGCATTATCATCACGTAATAAATACTTAGATAGTCATGGCTTAGAAATTGCACGGCAACTCAATAAAATTATGATTTCGTACGCAAGCATGATGAGTAAAGGAGCAAATGTTGACAAGGCAACTCAAACCGCAAGAGCAGAGCTATTAGAATCTGGATTTAGTTCAGTTGACTATATAGAAGTGAGAAGCCCAAATTCATTAACTATACTTGAAGGCGGCGTACTTAACAGTCCTGCACGCTTGTTGGTAGCAGCGCACTGCCAAGGTGTAAGGTTAATCGATAATTATCCCATTAATTAATTGTAAAAAAATAAAAGTTCCAGACAAACTTTCTACATCGATTTTACCATAGTAAACATAGGTATGGGAACGCTACTATAATCATTCCACGAGCTCTCAACTTCGTAACCACACTTTTTATAGAAGTCACGTCCAGATAATGTAGCAGCCATCTCGAGTACATTAAATCCAGCTTTTTTTGCAGATTTCTCAGCTTCTTTTAGTATCAGGCGACCAACACCTTGTTTAACATAATCAGGATGCGTATACATAGCCCTTATTCTAGCTCTATCTTCCTTGGGGTCTAAAAGTCTTGCATTACGGTTTTTGCTATGATTACCTCCATAAAGAGTTGATCTCATAGACCAACCCCCACAACCGACAAGGATGTTTTTTGTTTTTACGCAAAAGTAAGTTTTATCGATAATTAATTGTGTATCTATTCCCATTATAGAAAATGAAGCTCTTATTTGCTCATTTGTTAAATAATTTTTTTGGAGCTCAAGAATTGAAGTGTTCATCAACTCCCTAATATCCTGTTCATCATTCATATCCGCTAATCGGAGGTGGAACATATTAACAAAACCTTTAGATTTTTTTGATTTATCAATGGTTATTAAATGATTTTGGTAAAAATTTAGTTATCATAAACAAAAATNGTGTTATATATATCACAGCTAATAATCAATTTAAATTAAAGCTATCAAAGAGCTTGTACGAAACCCCACAAAAAACTAGTTAATGCCACTGATCATANTAGGTCTTTAGTTTGCTACAACCAAGAGGATNCACATGCAACGTTTTTCACTAAAATCCGCGTTAGCGCTTTCGGCTTCAGCCGCAATGCTAGCAGGTGCAATGGCCGTTCCGGCTTACGCTCAATCATCAGATGGCATATCAGCAGAAGATGAAGTAGTTTCAATTGGTACACGAAGAAAAGCTCGCTCAGCTGCTGACACTCCAGCACCTGTAGACGTAATTTCAGGTGTTGAGTTCACTCAGAACGCAGCAAATGATATTCAAGACTTGCTCCGTACATCAGTTCCATCATATAACGTAAACACGCAGCCAATTTCAGATGCTGCTTCAATCGTACGTCCAGCTAACCTTCGTGGGCTCTCACCGGATAACACTTTAGTACTGGTTAACGGAAAACGTCGTCACCGTGGTGCTGTAATATCATTTTTAGGTGGTGGTATTGCTGATGGCGCTCAAGGCGTTGATGTTTCTTCACTTCCTGCAATCAGCTTGAAGCAAGTTCAAGTTCTACGTGATGGCGCGTCATCTCAGTATGGCTCTGATGCTATCGCTGGTGTTATTGGATTTGACTTAAAAGATTCTGCAGAAGGCGGCTCTTTAGAAATTAAGTATGGCTCAACATATGAAGGCGACGGAGACAATTACTCTATAGCAGGTAACGTAGGTCTGCCTCTCGGAGATGCTGGTTTTATCAATATTTCTGGCGAATATGGCGATACTGACGGTACTGTACGTGCTGCGCCTCGTAATGACGTTACTGCACTCGTAGCAGCTGGTAACTCAGCGGCAGGCGACAACCTAACAATTAATAGCTATACAGATGAGTTTACTCAGTATTGGGGTCAGCCGGACGTTGAAGATGATATCAAATTAGTTTTCAACAGCGGTATGGAACTAAATGCAAATACTGAACTTTATGCATTTGGTACATATGCTGAAAGAACAACTACTGGTGGTTTCTTCTATCGTAACCCTACTAACCGTGGCGGTGTATATCGTGGTGATTTAGTTGATGCCACAACAGGTGCTTTGGATCCAAACGGTGTTGCATCAATACGTGTTGGTGACTTAGACGGTCTTGGAACTGGCGGATCATGTCCTGCAGGTATTCCTTTAGATGGACTTCTTCCAGATCCAACTGTTTTGGCTCAGGTAGTTGCAGATGATAACTGTTTCTCATTCGTTGAAGCAATCCCAGGTGGGTTTGTTCCACGCTTTGGAGGCGATCTTCGTGATATGGGTATCAGTGCTGGTGTTCGTGGCGACATGGACCTAGGAAATGGTCTTTCTTATGATCTATCTGTTACACACGGTACATCTAAAGTTGAATTCTTCATCACCAACACAGTTAATGCTTCATTAGGACCAATAGCTGGTTCAGGAAACAGAGAAGTTGTTCGTGACTTTGTACCTGGTGGACAAGAGCAAATCGAAACAGTTCTTAATGCTGACTTTGGTTATTCACTTCCAATGGCGGAGTGGGCTTCAGACTTAAATATTGGTTTTGGTGGTGAATACCGCAAAGAAACATTCGACCTATTTGCAGGTGGACCAAACTCATATGCGTTAGGTCCTTTGGCAGATCAAGGTTTCTCATCAAGCTCAAATGGTTTTGGTGGCTTCCCTAACAGTTCATCAAACTCACAGGACGCCTTCGCTGGATATATTGATCTTGAAGGTGATATTACCGACGCTCTTACATTAGGAGCTGCTTTACGTTACGAAGATTATTCTAACTTTGGTGATACTTTAAACTATAAAGTAGCAGCGTTATATAAAGTAAATGATAATGTTCGCCTTCGTGGTACATATTCGACTGGTTTCCATGCACCAACAGGTGGGCAAGCTAACATCACAAACGTTACTACTCAAAACGTAAATGGTCAGCTTGTTGATCAAGGAACACTTCCTTTGAATACACCAGCTGGTCAATTAGCTGCAGATTACATACAATCAACTAGTGGTGAACGCCCAACACTTACAGCTGAAGATGCTCGTAACATCTCATTAGGTATAGCATTTAACACCGGTGGATTTAACTGGACTGTGGATTACTTTAACATTGATGTTAAAGACCGTGTTGCATTAGGTGCAAATGTTGACTTCTTGGATGCTCTTCAAGCTGCTGGTGCAACTGCCGGAACAATAGGCGGTGCATTAACTGAACTTGACGCAGCAGGAACAATAAACCGTACAGACTTTGTTGGTCTTGATGATTTGCTTCAGTTCCGTTTCTTCTCAAATGCATTTGATACAAGAACTCAAGGTATTGACATCAAAGGCGATTACGACTTTGAAATGGCAGGTGGCGACTCTACACTTATAGTTGCTGCTAACTGGACTGACACAGAAGTGACTCGCCAGGGACCAATTTCTAACGGCCGTGTTAAATCTCTTGAAGACCTGCTTCCGAATGTAAAAGGCTCAGCTACACTTCTTCATTCTCAAGGAATGTGGAATGGTATGGTTCGCGCTAGTTACTATGGTAAGTGGGATGACACCGGTAACGGCGTTGATGGTGTAAGCTCGGAAATTATGATCGATGCTGAAATCGGTGCAGAGGTTTATGAAGGTGTTGAACTTATGATTGGTGCTAATAACATCTTTGATAACTACCCTGATGAAAACCCAGGAAAAGGTGGCTCTGGTCAACTTTATCCTGAAGCCTCACCAACTGGTTTTTCTGGTGGTCAATATTACATCAAAGCTCGCTACACATTCTAAGCGACTCGTAATTTTTAAATACTTAAGCCTTGGTTTCGACCAAGGCTTTTTTTTAGTAATTATCTAAACGTTAATTATAGTTCTTTTACCAAATTCCTAAACTTAATAATTTGGCTCTTAATTCTGATGGCAAGTTGATATATTGTGCATCATTACTAATATCTTTTGGTACATCTTCAGGTTTCAAATAACGCCAACCCTGAAAAGCGCGCCTGGGGCTAGGATTAACTGGAATTATTTTAGGATTCATTAATATAGAACAAGCTCGTCTACCATCTCTTGTTTTGGTTTCCTCTAAAGCTACAATCTCATTTCTACATTGAATAAAACCCTTAATTACCCAATAAATAGAGCCGCCCTGTAATAACTCTTCTTTATTTTTTGGAAACATACGTGTCCGGTGTTCATGAAAAGGAGAAAGTCCTCTCTGAACCCGGCGGCGAACAACTAGTTTTTGCCAATCTCTAAGAGTTGATATCGTTTCAGAGCCAACAGATAATTTTTGTAAATGTATTGTCATTATATGAATACGTATAAATATTAGTTAGTGATTATCTTTAAGTTTGTACCAAGGTAAACAAACTATAATAATATAAAAACAGCTAATGCTAAGAATATAAAAAAGCCTATTATATCAGTAACTGTAGTAACAAATACAGACGAGGAAACGGCAGGGTCTGCTCCAAATTTCTTAAGACCCAGAGGAACTAATATTCCCGCAAGCCCTGCAAATATATGATTGATAATCATAGCAACAAAAGCAACCATGGAGAGTTTTAAATCTTGGAACCAAATATAAGAAATTAATCCCAAAGAAAATGCAAAAATAAAACCAATGATCATAGCAGCAATCGCTTCACGCTGGACTGAGCGCCAGGCTGTTTGATTAGTCAAATCTTTTTCTGTTAAATTACGAACTGCAACGGTCAGAGCCTGAGTTCCCGCATTTCCTCCCATTGATGCAACTATTGGCATAAGAATAGCAAGAGCAACAATCTGTGTTATAGCATAATCAAACTGTGCAATTACTATTGAGGCCAGAATCGATGTTATTAAATTTATAAACAACCAAGGAGCTCTGGCTCTTACAATATCAAAAGATGTATCTGTCAGACTTGCTTCGGTAACACCGGCTAACGCAAGAATATCTTCTTTATTTTCATTTTGAATAATTTCAATGATATCATCAACGGTCATAATTCCTGACAATCTTCCATGATCATCAACAACAGGGGCTGAAATTAAATTATATTTTTCAAATAAATATGCTGCCTCTTCTTGATCCATACTCTGACTTATTTTTATTATAGAACTGTCCATAATATGACTTAAAGGTGTATCTCTTGTTGACCTCATAATTGTAGAAAGCGGTACATAACCTATCGGCATAAAATGAGTATCTATAACCCAAATATTAAAAAACAAGTCAGGTAACTCTCTACCGTCTTCTCTCATATGCTCTATAGTATCACCCACCGTCCAAAATTGGGGAGCTGCAACAAATTCGCGCTGCATTAATCTACCAATAGTCTCCTCATCAAACCTTAATGAAGCTTCTAGTGTGGCACGGTCATAGGGCTTTAAGGCCTTAAAAACTTCTTCTCGTTGCGCATCTTCCATTTCTTCGATAATTTGTGTGGCATCATCGTTATCAAGCTCAGTAATAGCTGACGCTAATTTTCTTGAGGTTAAAAGAGGTAATATATCCTCTACTATTTCATCCTCAAGCTCCGCTAAGACATCGGCTGATATAAGTTTAGGCGCAGTCTGAATCACAAACTCTCGTTGCTCAGATGTAAGTTGTTCAAATTGGTCAGAAAAATCTGCAGGGTGGAGTGAAGTTAATTGATCCTCTAAATTACTTTTATCTAATAATTCAAAAGCTAATAATATTTTATTTTCAGAGTTTTCAGAAGGTAATATAATATTAGGTTTTTCCATTACTTTCTCCGATTACGCTTAAAAAAATTATGGGTTATATATCACCTATGTCTTGCTTACTTTTAGCTAAAAGGTCAATAAAGCATATGGAATTTAGTCTTATAACAATTGCATCTGGCTTTATACTTGTATTATTTTCAATGGCTTTAGGCTGGATTGATTATAGAACTCACCGTCTTCCAAATAAACTTACGTTTTCTTTAATGCTTGTTGGTTTATTAAATGGGTACATAACAAACAAAGCAATAGAAAGCTTTATTGGCCTTGCACTCGGTTATTTAATATTTTTTAGTTTGGAGTATTTTTATAAAATTATAAAAAATAAAGAGGCTATAGGCCGTGGTGATGCCAAGCTTTTAGCCGCCGGCGGCGCATGGTGTGGGTGGATTGGTCTCCCATACATAATATTGATAGCTAGCAGTACAGGGTTATTGGCTGTACTATTTTTTAAAAAAAAATTACTCAAATCAAATGGACATATTCCATTTGGTCCTTTTCTTGCATTTGCTATAACTATGGTCTGGATCTCAAGCACTTACATTTGGTAACCGTAGTTATATATTTTAAAGCCAAGTCCCCTGCTCCATCAGGCTATAATCAGAACCTAGTTTTTCAAACCCAAAAAGTGGGAGTACTGAATCAGCATAGGGGTCTAAAGTTTTTACCAGTACTTTGAGGGTATAATTACCATTCATTGATAGTCTAATATCAGCAGTGATGGTTTGATTACCTTCTTCACCAATTAAACGAGAAAAAATATCACCATTATTGCATGAAATTTGACCTGATAATAAAGGCCCTGCCCAGTTCCATTTTAAAGCATTTTTCATTAGAAAATTAGTCGAAAAGTTCCCCTTAGACGTTATGCAGCCTTGTTTATTCCAAAAAATTTCATCCAAATTAATTTTAACTTGCCCGTTAAGACCCTGAAGTCGTCCATCACGGGTGGGAAGCTTAGATAGCTGTCCAATAAAGTTAATATTTTTAAATATGTTTTGCGAAGCATCTCCAGAAATAGTCATAGACGGGGAAATAGTTTGAAAGGAAAATGGCAATTGGTTTTCCAAGTAATTTTTTATATCAAGCTTAATATGTACATTCCCTATGTCCCGTAAGTTCCATAAATGACCTTCCCATACAGAGCCGGATGCATCCACTTCTTTAAATCCATATTTTTGAATTACCCCATTAGCAAACCATGATAATGGCATGTGCAATACTAATGCAAGAATGCACCCTAAAGAGGCAAATAAAATGTATAGCTTTTGCATTATACTATTTATCATTAAGCGGGGTAGATTGGCCTTTATCTAAAAGATAGTCATCTATTTTTGAACTAGAACGCTGAGATTGTAGCATATCCTCTCTCCTAGCTCGGCTTAAAAGTTCTTGGGTAAGAGGACGAGCATCGGAAGCACTTCTGATTATTTTAGGGCGTAAAAACACCATCAAATTAGTTTTTTTACGTGACTTTCCTTTTGACTGAAAAGCTCTTCCAACTATTGGCAAGTCACCCAAAAATGGAACCTTTGAAAAATCAATCTGCTCGTCATCCTGAAGCAATCCACCCAGAACAATAATCTCTCCATCATTAGCGAGAACAGTTGTAGCAATTTCACGCTTATTTGTTACAAAATCAGAAGATAGAGATGTAATTGCGCCAGCAATTGACGAAACTTCTTGTTTTATTTCAAGTCGAATAACGTCTCCTTCAGATATCTGAGGCAAGACTTCAAGTTTAATACCAACCTCCTTTCTTTCAAAGGTTCTGAAAGGATTAATATTGTTTGAACCCATACCTAAACTCTCGCCTGTTGTAATAGGTATCTCTTGGCCAACTAGAAATGTAGCAGGAACATTATCCAATGTTGTAACAAATGGCGTAGATAAAATATTTGAATCTTCATCGGTTTCAAGTGCATTAATGACAACAGAATATAACATGTCATTATCAACGCCGCTTAAGCCAGCTAATCCGCCATCTGAACCTGCTAATGAATTAAGTAAGTTAGCTTGTTCTATAGTATCAAATCCGTCTTGTGCACCTGCAGCCAATGCAGCTACTCCAAGAATATTTGGAGCTGAACGCGAAAAATTTGATGATAAAAGAGGAACACTACTGCCATTTAATCCAGCTAATGCAAATTGTACGCCAAGCTCTTTAGCTGTTGTATCTGAAATCTCAACAATAATAGCCTCAACTAAAACCTGAGGGCGGCGCACATCCAACCTTCTAATTATTTGCTCTAAAGCAACTTGTGTTTCACCAGAAGCACTTATTACCAAAGTATTGCTCTCTGCATCATAAGCTACCGTAGGTAAAGACTGCCCCTCAATTTGGTAATTAGGCAAAAGATTCACAAGCAAATCAATTATGGAAGCACCATCGGCATATCGAAGGGGGACAATACTAACAGCCCCCCTTGGATTAACACTACCATCTTCCAATGCATTAAGTATGCGCTTTAATTTTATTAAATCTGCTTTAGTTCCTTCGATAACAATACTGTTTGAACCAGGCACTGCTACAACATTATAAGTAGGTTTCGTACCCCCTAAACTCTTTAAAACTTCTTCAGCATCTGAAGCTAAAAGATTTTTTAACCTAATCGTTTCAATCTCCGAATCTTTAACATCTAATACTTTAACAATTTCACGGGCTTTTCTTAAGTTCTCAGGAAAGTCAGTAATAACTAATACTTTACCTCCTGGGCTTGCTGTAAGCTGGCCCTGACTATGCATAACAGGTTTAATTAAGCGTGCAGCCTCAGAGGCTTCGTTATTTTGTAACTTTATAACAATTGTTGCAAATCTTCCATTAAATCCATTGCCAGTCGTAAAAGGGGCATCTTGAGCTGCGCCCTGGATTAATGTAATGCGATATTCACCAGTGGCAGTACGAACAACGGTATAACCATGAACCCGCATAACATCTTTAAATACTTCAAAGACCTCCCTTTTTGATAAAGATTGCTCAGAAGAAATCGTAACTTTACCCTGCACCCGAGGGTCAACTATAAAGGTGTTCCCAGTAACTATAGAAACATCATTAATAAAGGCTCTAATCTCTGCCTCCTGCATAGTAATAAGATGATCACCATTACTATAGGCAGGAGTATTAAACCCAGTAAAAATAATTAAACATGAAAGCAAGGCAATGTAAAATTTTTGTTTTATTCTCATGATTGCAATCCAATTTTTATTTTTTCTGTCTGACCATTTCTAATTATTGTCAAAACAACATTACCACTTTTTTTCGACTGCTCAAATAGTTTAACAAAGTTTGGACTCCCAACAGTAATATCAACACCGTCTATTGCNGTAATNATATCTTCCTTTAAAAAACCAAATTTTATTAAATCNATATTAGGTTGGTTNGGCTTAATTGAGTATCCCATCAACTTACCTGCGTTGTTGACCCTTCTTAAAGAAACATTTTGAAACAAAANACTAACATCAAAATCAGAACTTTTACTCANCAAGCTGTCTTCGCTTAAGCTTATATTTTTTTTNGANGCGTTATATTTATCGCTNAGGCCTGTTATTTCTCCCCTGTCAAAGGTAAGTCTTTGTATTTTNCCATCAACATCTATNATTATATAATTNTTCTGAACAGATTGCAGNAAAACGCCAGGGTATATTAATTCNCCTACTTTATAGCTTTTATCTTTTTCATCTGACTTTTTTAAAATGGCAGNACCATTAGGTCCTGCTATCATACCCGTAAGAANTAAGTTTAAAGTTGTTTCAGGAGCGTCCTGTTCAATTTTCATTTGGATATTAGACTCTACAGCTGATTTTCTATTAAAAGGATCAACTTCAAATTTAAAAATTTCTTTATCCGAGGTTAAACTACTTTCATTTTTTTTAATCTCTATCCTAGAAGGCACCCAAGCAGATGATGGAGAAATATAACTAATAATTGATTTAGCTAATACATAAAAAATAGCACAAACAATTATTAAGCTTATAAAACGAAATGCAGGTGTAATTAACTTTTCCATTAAACTAATATCACTATCATAGATAAATACATCTAATTTACTCTTTTAAAGTTTCGCCAGAAGCGTTGGTTTCGATTGATTGTAAATATTTTGGTCTCTCGCGCATACCCCCGCTGGCTTGTTCATATGCATATCCCATTGATATCACTTCTTTGTCTTTCCCCGTCCCGCCAATAAAAGAAAGGCCCGTTGGTAAGTTTTTGTAAGTCCCCATCGGTACAGTAATATGCGGATAACCTGCAATAGCTGGAATCCAACCTGCACCTGTGCCCCCGGGATAAGT
>JGI20157J14317_10000199_pt1 | contig 67376 bp, 68 predicted proteins | sample COG_07_FD_14317 | JGI IMG/M metagenome (IMG submission 14317)
TATCAAAAAATGAAATCATCATCTTTAGCTATTCAAAAGAATGTTAGATCAATGATACAATTTAATAAATATCAAAAAATGAAATCATCATCTTTAGCTATCCAAAAGAATTTTAGATCAATGATACAATTTAATAAATATCAAAAAATTAAAGATTCGAATAAGTTAATAGAAGTTATAGTAGATGAAAATTCTACTCAATTAACAGAAGATATAGTAGATGAAAATTCTACTCAATTAAAAGAAGATATAGTGGATATAAGTACCCAATTAGAATATGTTTTATCTGTAGACACTTATGATAATCAAGTTATAATTGATTTAAATGAAAAAATATCAGAACAAACTGATAAAATATTAGAACAAACTGAAAGAATATCAGAACAAGAAAATCAAATTAGTAATATTTTTGCTCATTATAAACAAATAATTAAAGATAAAGATCATATATTAATGAATAATGAAGATGTTTGTGATAATTTAATTAATAAAATAAATAGGCTTTTAGTTGAAAATAATAAATTAAAAAATGAAATTTATCAATTGAAGAAATAAATTGGTTGATAAAATACCTATCCTAATTTTATTTATTTTAATTTTTTTTTATATATATAAAGATGCAAATTTTAGGATATGAAATATTAAAAACTCACTTATATATTATAGGTGGTTTAGGTCTTAGTTCCAGACTTGCTTTATCTTTTGTAAATCAAGCATATGATAAAACCGATAAAAAAAAAGAAAGAAAAACAAATAATTTAAAAGATGATAGACCCATAGTAAAAGTAAGTCAAGATTCAAATGATTATTGTTTGATTATTAATGAAGATGGTGATAAAACAAATTCATTATTATTAGATGATATTACACTAGTAGTAGGTGAATCCTCTGAAGTAATTAGATTATTATATTTAGAAAAAAATACTACTTACATTATTTATGGTAATTTTATAGCTTTTAATAAAACTTGGAGATTTCAATCTACTAAAGTAGAATACTATGATAATGATTCTTGTAAAAAAGTAAATTGTTCAAATATTCAAAGTGTCTCCTACAGACCAAATAGTAAATTTACTAAAAATAATTTAGGTAAATTTGCTTTTTCTGCATTTGCTACAAATTTACTAGATACTGATTTTGATAATGACGGAGATTCTGATTTAGGAGATGCCTTATTAGGGGGTATATTGGGTCAAACATTATTTAATTTAGTTGATAATGATACTACATATGGATTAAAATTAGATAAACATACAACAATTAAATTGATGAAATAATTATTATTATACTTAATTAAAAATATAATAAGAGTTATTTTTTTTTAATTATACTTAGATTAGTTCTTTCTTTTTTTTCTCTTGAACTATAAATAAAATCTGTAATCTTATTTCCCAATTCTTGATCTTTTAGATAATTACTTATTTTGGTATTAATATGATTTTTATTAACACCTTGATAAACTTCATTTGTTGAATATTTAATTTGATAATTTGTATTGATAGATAATAATTTTTTATCTTTTTTATTCATATATTTAATTATATCAGGATTAAGTTCATCTTTAAGTTTTCTATATTCTTTAATCTTGGAATTTAATCTTTTTATTTCTTGCTCATATTTAACCCATTTTTTTAATTTGTCTTTAAATTCTGATTTATCTGACATATATTTTTATATAATAAAATAATTTTTATCTTTTATTTATTGTTTTTAAAATATTACCTCTATTTGATTTTATAGATGCTATAAAATGATTTAAAGTTTGATTTTGATCATTTGTAACTCGTAATAATTTAGGATGAATTTGTTGAAATATTTCTACTTTATCTAATATAATAGCAAGTGTTAATGCTTTAAACAATTGATTATTATTGTTTACAATACTAAATTGATTTAATAATTTTACTGCTTCAGAAGGATTATTATAAATAGCTTTCTCTAAATCTGTTTTTAGTAAATAATTTCTTAATCCACAGGAATTTCTGAACTATATTTGTAAAATAATAAATCAACTATATCCATAGAATTAGACTCAAAAGCAAATTGTATTGGTAATAAATTATTATCACTTGGTAATAGGTAAATTAACATTTACTCCAAGATCAAATAATAAATTTATTCTTTCTAAATCACCATTTCTAATTGTGGAACCTAATGGAGTATATTCACCTGCTAAACTATTTAGATCAGCTCCATATTTTAATAACAGTCTTAAATTTAATGGACTTGCGAATGTAACTAAAGTAAAATCTCCTTCATAATCATTATAATAAGTTTCACTTAAACTAACTCCTCTACTAATTAATAATTTATTGTTTAATTCTGTCTGATCTAGTTCGGGTAAAGAACCTCCAAATTTATTATAATTTATATAATATCTCATTTATTTGATTTTTATTTAAATAAAAAAAATTGATTAAAATTCTTATTTAAATATAAATTAATGTTTTTTATTAATACATAACAATGATTGTTAATCTTAAATTTCTTAATGGTAATAGTAAGGAAATTACACTGACTTCAGGTCAAACCATCCAAGATATTAAAGTAGAACATCTTAATTTAAACGCATCAAATTTGGATCAAATTAAGATTATCTATTCTGGTAAAATTTTGGATAATTTGCAAGTTGTAGATGAGTTGGGTATAACTGATAAAAGTTTTTTTGTAATTTTAACAACAACAAAATCCGCTTTGGAAAGCTTAACTTCCTCAAAAAAAGCAGATGATGATGAATCTGTAGATTTACTATCTAGTGATTCAGAAAATGAAATCATAGATGGAGATTTGTTTGATCTTAAACCTCAAGAAGAAGAAGAAGAGAAGGAACAAATAGATTATGCTGAAGTAACAAGTAAGAATAATGTTAAATTTTTGGAACTTTCTCAAGATCCAGAATTTACTACTTTGATAAATATTGTATTAAATAAACCGGAGTATTTAAATTATGCTCTTAAATTTGTACAATCTGGTATGGTTTTTAATAGACCAACACCAGAATCAGAAGAAGCTTCTTGCAATGATTATACTTCAGAATTTGAAACACTTAAAAGTTTAAATATAGTTGAAGACGCAAAAAAAATTACAAAGGCCCTAGATATTGCAAATGGTGATATCCAAATGGCAATTAGATACATGTACATGAGTAAATTCGATGAGAATTATGAACTCTAAAAAATAGATTCAATTTTATAATTATTTTCTTTATCCATGTAAATTAAATTATTATTTGGAATTATTTTCCATTCATCATTGTCCTTTTCTAATGGTTCAGAAGAGACAATTTGTAATTTTTTATTATGATATAGAGACAATGGTTCTCTATCATTATTAATGGCTGATCTAGTTACAATCATAAAGTCATTACTACAAACAACAAAATTAAGATATGCTTTCAATTCTATTTTTTTAATAAAATTAATTAATTTAATCATTGCATGAATAGGATTATTTAATTGATAATAAAAAGTTAAAAATAGACCAAAACAATATTCACTATCAGTAGAACCCTTAATTTTCTTATTAATAGTAGGATCTATTAAATTAGTAAAATTTGCTTTTTTATTTATAAAATTACATACACAGCCATTATGCATCCACATGAAATTATTAATTACAAATGGATGTGAATTAAATAAAGAAACTGGAGCAAATAAACCAAATAAATTAGCTCTAATATGAGCTAAAATTATATTACTTTTAATGTTATTGGTTATAGAAAATAAGTTTTCATCGTTCCAAATAGGTTGAGTATTTTTATATTTATAAAAATTCTTATCATAACAATTAACCCATCCTATTCCAAATCCGTCAGCATTTAAATCAGCATTTAATGTATTATTTTCCAATCCAGGAGTATAACATTCTATATGAGACTGCTTTATAATAGAGTGATCAAAATCATAAATAATGTTTTTCAAATAAACTGGATCCTTATTAGGATTAAAGTATATTAAGAATCTACACATACTTCTATAAATAACATGATTATAATATTTTTAAAAAGGCATGTAAATGACTGCCTTTTTAATAAAATCAATATTTTTATAAACCAATACAATTTTTAATAACATAATTGTCTTCTGTTTCTGAATATTTAGTTATACCTGTATCTTTTACACTTTCAAATTTATAATGATATCTAAGAAGATTAACAATATTTGATGAATGTGCTAATCCTGAATGAATGAAAGTATTTTTTTTATTAAAACAAAATATTAATAATATAGCATAAAATTCAATTGTGTAATCAGATAATATTTCTATAAAATTTACCCAAGTATAATTATTAATTTCATTAAGATTGGTAGTTATTAAATTTTTACTCATAATTTTTTCATCTCTAAATTCATTACCATATTTTTTAATAAATTCTTCAAGTATCATATTAGGATTTTTATCTACAAATTTTAATTTAAATAATTGAACTAATGCCTTTAATTTTTTAAAATGAGTATAAATTTCATTCTTAAAATTTAGTTTTTTAAAACAATTAATAATAATCTTCTTTATTTTTTTTATATGATAAATTATTGGTTTATATGTTTGATGTAAACTAGTATTTTTAGGAACAATATCGAAGAAATAAAAAAAACAATAAAAATAATCACTTATTGTAACAGACTTTACTAATGATTCTAAATCTTCGATATTAACTTCTGGAAACTCTTTTTTAAAAATAGGATTGTTATAATTAATTATAAGAAAAGGGCTAACTGGAAATAAAATTGTTCTAATATCAAATGGTACAATATTTGGATTATCATTATGTTTCATAAAAAATTTTTTAAAATTTGTAGTATGTAAAGTATCTTTCCAAATCGTAATAATATTAGTAGTGGGACCAAAATTTACTAATTCTTCTAATAATATTAAAGTTTCTGAATTTAAAAAATTTTCTTCTAATATATCATCTAAAAATTTAGAATTATTAGTTTCACAATAATTTTTATTATTATGTTGATCATAAAAAATATAATATTCTTTGCCAGCTTTTCTTAATATTGAGAGTCCAATAGCTCCAGATATTTTATTTTGATTTAAAATATTCATATAATTTTAATTAGATTATTTTTATTAATATTAATTTCTAAATTTTTAATATTCAATTTGAATTTATTATATAATTTTTCAGCCTCCTCTGGATTTAGTGATAATACGTCTATTCTTTCTTTGATAAATTTATTTGCTTTAGTTATTTTTTTTATCATTGGATTAATAATATTATCTATAATCATTTTTTTTTCTTGTAGATTTAAATTTTTATCATCTAAATTAATATTCATATTAAGAAATTTAGAAAATAATAGAATTATTTTAGCGAATTATTTTGTTTCTAATGTTATTTTAAAATTTAAATTATTAGGAAGATTTGTAGATATAGGTTGATTTAAACCACAAACTTTTTTATTTTTAGACCCTATCATTTCAATATCATATTCAATTTCAACATTTTGAAATTTAAAGTTTGGTAATTTTACTAATGAAAAAATTGGAACTTCTAAAATTTTTTTTTCTTGAATGTAACTATTATTTGAAGTTATTTCTGGTTGATCATCATATTTAAATTTATTAGTTTTAATAAAGTATTTATTTTTATCTTCTGTTGATAATAAACCAAAATCTCGAATAAGATATTCTTGTTTATTTTTAATATTTGTCATTGTTTTAAAAACTCCATCAATTGGAATAATTAATAATTTTTCTAAAGTATAATTCATTATTATCTTAATTAGATTTTTTTTCCTTTTGACAATTTATTTATCATTTTATTTATATCATCAATATCATTATTGCTTTCCATTTTACCTAAATTAATCGAAATATCAAGATCGATCCCTTTCATTTTATCACAACTAAAATCTATTAAAAATTTATTATCGGAAGGAACAACTCTAAACTTTCCTGATACATTAAAATCTTTTAAACTTAATTGATTATTATTTTTTAATGTGGTTTTACTAATTTCAAATGATTCTTTATAATCATTTTTTATAAGAAGTTTTTTAGGAACATAATATTCTTCTTCTTCATCTTTTTTCAATTCAAAATCATCAAAAAAATTTTCTAAATATTTATCCACTAATTTTACTTGAGTATTAATTGCACTTTGAGTGATATCATTAATGCAATCAGTTAACATCATTTTATCATCTAATTGATTTGACATTATTTAATAAATATAAATTAAAAATAAATTATTTTTTTACGCAATCAAATTTTAGTAGAATTTCAATAATTTCTTCTTTATTCAAAAGTTCAATATTTTTAACTATATTATATTTTCTATTAAAAAATTCAATTAATGTTAAATTATTATTCATTTGTTGATATGATTGATCTATTATATTTTTTAAAATAATTTGTAATTGTTCTTTAGCTAAAATATTAAATTGATTAATAGTTATTTTAGACATATATATAATATATTTAAAATAATTTTACTAATGTGTTAAAAAACAACCGTTTACTCTATTTTGTGTTAGAATAGGATTAATATTATTTTCAGAAACTAATTCTTGTTTTTCATTAATTAATGAAATTTTTTCATTTTCTAAATTTTCTAATTCTTTATTAGTCTCATAATTAAAATTATTAGCTAATTTTAATTTATTTTCTAAATCAGATCTTTCTTTGTTAGATCCTTCAAAACTATTCAAAATATATTCTAATTCTTGCATACTTAATTTTTGATCATTTTGATTAATAGAATTGGATTCACAATATTTTAACGGTGTTTTCTTTTTAATTACAAGTTTTTGTATATTGTAAGAAATATTATTTAATTTTGAATTTATATTTTCAATAAGTTGTTTATTTTCAATTGCTTGATAATGTCTTTTTTCAATAGTTAAATAAAGATATTTTATTAACTTATAATTACTTATAACAATTTTTTTATCAGAATCTAAAAATTTAATATCTGTAATTATAGTTTCACCATTATAATAATCTTTAGGATCATCTTTAATACCTGATAAAATAACAGTTTTTCCTAAGAAATTATTTTTATTTTCAAATACATATTCTAAATCTAATAAAGTAGGATTTATTTGAAATTCTATTGGATAATTTGGTACAACATTAATTACATTAATAATTCTAAAAACAGTTTTTTTCAAGTATTCTGATGATAGTTTGTTAATATTATCAAATATACTCAAAGTTTTTTGTAATCCTAATGGTAAAACACTATCATTTTTTGCTTGTATTTTAAATTTATAAGTAGGTTTATTATGATTTTTAAATCTTAAGTCTGTAGAACATAAGTTACCATAAATTATATCATTATGAAATTTAGTAACTTGCATATCAAAATCAACTTGTAAATCTGTTAAATACATATTTGGAATATTAATTATGGAAAGAATTGGTATCTTTATTGTATGTTCTTTTTCTATAATCGAATTATTTTCACTTAACTCTGGAATACAAGATTTAAATTCCAAATAAGAAACTTGATTTGAATTAGTATCAAAACCAATTTGATTTATAAAATCTAATGATAATTTACCTATATTTGATTGAGTATTTATTGCAGCATAAAATGGGTTACCAATAATTTGATCTATAGGTATTTCATCAATATTATCTATTGTATTTTTACTCATCATTCGTAGTATATTAATTATAATATATAAAAACTTGTTAGGATGAAAAAATTTATTATATATAAAATTACCAAAAAATTTTCTAAATAATATTATATAATTATGGCAGTAGACATTGTCAAGAATATTTTTGTTTTATTATTACCATTTATAGTTTACAGCACTTCATATTTAGTTCCATCTTTATATGATATTGAATCTGAAGAATATAAAAATATGAATCATTCTAAATTAACTTTACCTCCTTGGATTTTATTTACCATGTGGTGTATTATTTATATTGTAATGGGTGCTTCTATGGTAAAAGTAATTCAAAAGAAGAAATTTGTAATTTTGTATTTATACATTGTTCAAATATTATTTAACTATGGAAGATCTATATCTCTGTATAAATTTCATAGTGAAACTACTTCATTAATTTTAAGTTCTTTATTTTTAATAAGTGTAGTTTCATTAAATTACATATTTTATAAAAGAAATACAACTTCAGGTAATATTTATTTAATTTACACCATTTGGACTCTATATATATTTTATTTAAGCTTGAACTTAAAAATTAAAATATTCTAAAAAAAATTTAATAATAATAATTATAATGACTAAAATTTATTGGATTATAATTATTACATTAATTATTTTATTAATTTGTCAAAATCAGTTTAATAAACCTATTGATTTAAACCAACATCTTTATACTAATGAATTAGATGATATTAGAAATTCTATTCATAAATTATCTAATATTGATGAAACTAAAAATCCAGCTAAAGATGATTTAATTAAATATTGTATAGATAGAAAAATATGGAAATATTATTATCAAAGACCAAATATTTATGAAAATAATTTAACTGCTAAACCAATATGGGATCCTAAAGAATTTGATTTTGTTAAAAAATTAGAGAATAATTTTGATAAAATAGAAAAAGAAGTAGATTTAATAGAATCAGATTTAGAAAAGAAAAAATTAATATCTAAAGTTAATGAAGATATTTATTCAGGTAAATGGAATGATTTATTTTTTTATACCAATGGTGTAAGAAATAATATTACATGTACTGCATTTCCTGAAATAGCTAAAATTATAGATAGCATTCCAGAAATTCAAGGTGTAAATCCAGGTTGTGTATGTTTATCTTTTATTTATCCAGGTAGTAAAGTTACACCTCATTTTGGTATTTCAAATAATAAATTAAGGTTGCATTTAGGTATTAAAAATTTAGAAGATTCAACACTTTATGTTAAAGATAAAGGATTTAACAAAGATGCAAAAACTATAAGCTTAAATTGGAAAAAAGGTAAGGTATTTATTTTTGATGATTCTTTTAAACATTGGGTAATCAATAATTCTAAAGGTGAGAAACCTAGAATTATTTTGTTAATTGATTTATGGCATCCAGATTTAAGTAAAGAAGATATTTCTAGAATGGAAAATGATCAATCTAAATTTTTTTCTAAATACCCATTTTTAAAAAATCTAATTTTAGAAAATAAAATTAAAACTTTATACAAAACTGATGAAAAAAATGTTACTATAAAAATTGATAAGGATGAGGAATATAATTTAGGAAAATATTTAACTAAAGTTGGTATTAAACATTTACATTATGATAAATACAAAAATAATGTAAGAGTTACATACGATGATGGTTATCAAGAATTAATTCAAAACCTTTAATACATCTAATAACATAAAAAAATTAATTACATAAGTATGATAAGATAAATAACCAAAATTTTCCAGTTTAACATCTTTAATTAATGACCCAATTAAAATAATAAAATGATAAATTATAATTTTAAATTGAGGTAAATATAAATATACACTTAATGGATTAATACATGCTAAAAACAAATATGCTGCTGCAATTTGCATACTAGTTAATAATTTATTATAAAATAAAATAGACAAGATTAACTTGGGTAAATTATCTTGGTCTAAGTTTTTTTTAAAATTATCAATGTATTTGTTTGTTTGTCTTGCAATATAAAAAAGTATTAATGAATAAATATAAAGTATCATTATTATAACAAATATATATCTTTTATAGGGGGTTAAAGATTTACCCCCAAATCTGAAAAAAAATTGAAAATATAACACTTAAAAATAGGCTAATTAAAAAAATCAATTTATATTCAATATGAGTAAGTTTTTTAAGAAGAAACCATTTAATAAAAAGAAGCCTTTCAATAATAAGAAAGCTTCAAATTCGGTCACCTCTTTTGAGGATGACAATAGGGGAAATCATGCTAAGACGTGGCAGTTCCCTTTGAGAGATGACAAATTTCTCAAACTTTTGAGGGACTTAGCTCCTTCAGTTCCTTTTACTCCTGAAGATGTAAACGACTTGATGAATCCTCCAGATTCTTTGGAAGATATCATTAGAGAAAAATATGCAGATGGAAAAAAAAAAATTACATCGGGTGATAAAATCGTTCTTGATAATATTGAAAGAAAGAAGAAAAGTTTAATTGAGCATGATATGACTCTGATTAAAAACAACGGTTTTAGAGTTCATCCTAAAACAAGTGAAGGAAAAGAATTGCAACTTTGTTTGATTCTGCAATACGCAGTTGAAAAATCTAATACAGATTTAATAGCAAATTGTTACATCAAAATGATGGGCAGACCGATTTCATCTGTGAATAAGAAGAAATTTAAAAGATTTTTCGATAAGATGAATTCAATCATTTCTAACTTGGATGTTATCAAATTGCAATTTACAAAGTTTTCGAATCAACTACCTCCATTGGATAGAAATCAATTTATTCTTGATGAATGGCAAAAGCAAGTTATTAGACATATTGATAATAAAGATTCTGTTATTGTGATGTGTCCTACATCAGCAGGTAAAACAATTTTGAGTACATATGGAAGTTCTTGTGATGGTAGAGTTTTGTTTGTTGTTCCAACAGAGCCTTTGGCTATACAAGTAGGGGCACTTTTTACTAAAGCATTAGACCAATTGGTTGCTATTGAAACGGACACCACGCATTCAATAGCAGATCCAGAAAAGAATGCTCAACTATTGAAGGATGCACCTGCTATTGTAGGTACACCTTTGGCAATTGAGAAAGTTCTTACAGAAATTGGTACAGGTTTCTCATATGTTATTTATGATGAAATTCATAATTTGGATGGACAACAAGGTGATGCCATTGAAAGAATTACCAAAACAATGAAAAGTGTTCCATTCCTAGCATTATCTGCTACAATTGGAAACATTCATGACTTGACAGCTTGGTGGCAAAGTTTTACTGAAGCTACTATTCACAATGTCTCGTATACTGGTAGATTTTTCAATCTTCAAAAATGTATCTACAATCAAGATGAAGATCTAGTAGATAGAATTAATCCTTTGTCGATGGTTTCCATTAATGACTTTATGGATGGTTCAATTGTTAGAAAAAATCTTCAAATGACTCCTTCTGATATTTGGGACTTTATTGAGAAATTGATGGTTGTAATGGATTTAGAAGAATTGGCACCATCAAATTATTTTGATAGATCAATTAGATTGGAACTTAAAGATTGTAACGATTACTTGTTTTTAGTTCTACAAAAACTAGTTGTTTATTGTAATAATTCTGAAAACAATAAAGAAATTCTTGAAGGTGTACTGGTAACATTCCATCATGAAACTGAGTTTAATTCAAATATCAATATTATGAATTTTGTTCTAAACATGAGGGATAATAACTTGATGCCAGCTATTTTATTTCAATTGAATAATATTTCCTGCTATAAAATAGCTATGGATCTACTTTTCAAATTGGAAGCTGCAGAAGTAGCTAAATATCCTGATAGAAATAAGGAAATGGAAAAGCAGATGAAAGATTGGAAGAAATGGAGTGATAAAAATGATAAAGATATGTCTGCGATGACCGAAAAACAATTGGTCAAAAAGCTAGAACAAGGAGATGAATCTATTTCGGTTGAAAAACCTGTTATAGGATCTCCTCATAAAGACTTTATTGTTACTAAAAATGTTACTTTGACTGAAGCAAATATTGAAGAGTACAAGAGACTTTTGAGATATAGCTTTAAAGGTTATGGTGATGAATTGCATCCAATTATTAGAGCTTTGTATAGAGGTATTGGTTTGTACATTGAAGGTATGCCAAACACTTATTTGAGAATTGTTCAACAATTAGCACAACAGAAGAAACTTGGGGTTGTTTTCTCTGATTCTCAACTAGCAAATGGTGTTTCTATGCCTTTCAAAACTTCTTGCATGATTAAGAATCCTTATGGTGATGATACTATGGATCCTTTGGTCAATATGCAAGCATCTGGCAGAGCAGGTAGAAGAGGTCTAGATACAGAAGGTTTTGTGATCTATGCTGGATACACTTGGGAAGAAGTTATTAATCTCAGTATTTCACCTTTGCCAAATATCAATGGAAGAAATTACTCTTATCCAATGGTATATCTTCAAAAGGTTATTTGTGATGCTTACGATACACAATATTCTGATAAGGAGAAGAAAGAAAGCAGATATAATTATGTCAAGCCAATTACTGAAAATACTATGACTAATCCTTTGAATCATACACTAGTAGATACAGCAGATACATTTTTTTCAGAATCACAAACGAATCTTACTGAAGAAAATAGATGGAATTGGTGTGTAGACACTTCTGGAACTCCACAAGCTCTTTTGTACAATAAAATGGTTTGGGAATTGGGAAGAAAATATCCAACTAATTCTATTTGTCTTCCTTACATCATCAGATTTTTGGAAAGAAAGTTTGCAAATGTCAATCATACATTGGCAAAAGAACAAGTCAGAATTGCATATTTTCTAGCACATTTTATTGAACAAGTTTCAACAACAGACACAACACAGATGATAAAAATAGATACTGATTGTTTGTCGTTGATGAATAATTTGATTCAAAAAGGAGTACCAATAAGTAACCAAAATCTGGATGATAAAGTTATCAAATCAATTGAAAGAAATGGCATCGTTGATACTGGCAATGATTTTGATAAATATCAGTTGAGTCAAAGAATTTGGCACTTTGGTGAAAACATTAGAATTCTTCAAAACTATTGTTTCATTGCCAAAAAGCCTTTGGTTAGATTGCTAGGTAAGCTATTCACTAGAATCTGGTGGATCTATAATAGTTCAACAACTAATATTATTTCAGAGACTGAACATTAAATTAATATTATTTTCATTTATAAATTGTGATATTAATCACATAAAATATTTTATCACTGTGATTAAAAATAAATATATTTTTAATTTTTAAAAATATGTTTAATTTTAGATATAACCAAGTATTAGGAATTGGTGCAATATTAAGTATGTATGGTTTATATAATTATACTTGTAATAAAAACATAAATATTAAAACTAAACCTAAAGAAGATAATAACAATATTATTTGTTATTCTAATTGTGATGATGATATTGCAAATAACAACTTTTCTGAATATGATGATTCATCTGCTTCCGATTCATCTGAAGATTTTAATTTAAGATCTTATGCCCTAACCGAATATGAATATTATTAAATAATCTATTTAAGAAAACAATGACTATTTTTATAAATAGCATGATTATTGGATATCAAGGTATACCTGGATCATATTCAGAAGAAGTTATAACAAAACATTTAGGATCAAATTATGAAACTGATCCAATGTCAGATTTTGAAAATGTTTTTCAAAAAGTATCCGACAAAAAAATAGACTATGCAATGATACCTATTGAAAATAGTTTAGGAGGAAGTTTACACATTAATTATGATTTACTATTAAAATATGATTTGAGAATTATAGCTGAATATAATCTTCCTATCAATCACTGTTTATTAGTTCATCCTGAAAGTAATTTAGAAGATATTAAATATATTACAAGTCATCCACAAGCTTTAATTCAATGTACCGAATTTATTGAAAAAAAAAAATTACAGTCTCAAGATTTTTTTGATACAGCTGGATCAGCAAAATTTATTAGTGATAATCATAAGAAAAATATTGCAGCTATTGCAAGTAAAAGAGCAGCTGAAATTTATGGTTTAAAAATTATAGCTGAAAATATTCAAAATAAATCAATTAATTATACTAGATTTTTGTTGTTATCAAAGGGAGATAAAACAATTGTTAATAATTATGTAGCTACTAAAACATCTATTGCATTTTCTTTAGATAACAGTCCAGGAGCTTTAAATAATGCTTTATCTTTATTTTCTGATAATAAAATAGATTTAACTAAAATAGAAAGTAGACCTAATAGATTGGTAAATAATAAAAATTTACCTTTTCAATACTTATTTTATTTAGATTTTATTGGTAATGAAAATTTAGCTAATTGTAAAGAAGTATTAAATACATTGAAAAAAAGTTCTACTTACTTTAATATATTAGGATCTTATCCTTCTATTAGTGAAAGTAAAGAAGCAAAAAAGAAACTAAAAATTGGTATAATTGGATTCGGTAGATTTGGTAGATTTTTAGGTAAAGAACTAAGTAAACAACATTGGATATGGGCTCATTCAAGATCTGATTATTCAGATATATCAGAAGAATATGGAATTTGTTTTGTAAAATCATTAGAAGATTTCTGTAGTTTAAATTTAGATGTTGTAATTATTGCAACTAGTATTTCTTCTTTTGAAGAAGTTATTAATCAATTCTCTAGTAAATTTTTTGATAATAAATTAGTGATTGATGTATTGTCAGTTAAAAATTATCCCAAAAATATTTTACTAAGTTTAGATAGTAATTGTGATTTATTATGTACACATCCAATGTTTGGTCCGGATAGTGCTAAAGATACATGGAAAGATTTACCATTTGTTTATGAAAAGGTTAGAATAAGTAATCTAGATAGATGTAATGTTATAATAGATTTTTTTGCTAATAAAGAATGTAAAATTTTAGAAATGAGATCAGATGAACATGATAGATTAGCTGCTAATTCTCAATTCATTACTCATTTAACTGGTAGAATTTTAAATGAACTTAATATTGAAACTACACCTATTAATACTTTGGGATTTAATTATTTATTGGAAATTATGGATAATACTTGTAATGATAGTTTAGACTTGTTTCAAGGATTATATCAAAATAATCCTAAATCAATTGAAATTTTAGACCAATTTGAAAAAGCAATTAAAACTGTTAAACAAAAATTAATTCAAAATCAAAATTTTAAAAATAATAATTTTAAATTGATATCAGAATCTGGTACTAGTGAATTACAAAGAAAAATAAATGCATTAAAAAGTTCAGGACAAATAATATATAATTATTCAATTGGAGAACCAGATTTTAAAGTTTATCCAAATATTTCTGATACAATTAGCAACACTTTGTCTAAATCTAAAATAGGCTATACTAATACTGAAGGTTTGTTTGATCTTAGATTTGAAATAGCCAAATATTTGCATAATTCTAAAGGTTTAAGTTATGAACCAAGTGAAATTTTATGTTCTAATGGATCAAAACAAGCAATCTATCAAACTCTTTTATATTTATGTGATAGTAACTCTCAAGTTATAATTCCTACTCCTTATTGGACATCATATCCTAAAATGGTTGAATTAGTTGGTGCTAAACCAGTGTTTTTAAAAACATCAATTGAAAATTCGTATGATATTGATGTAAATATATTAGCTAAATTAGTAAATTCTAATACTAGAGCTTTAATTTTATGTAATCCATCAAATCCAACTGGTATAATTTATAATTTAGCTACTTTAGAAAAAATTGCTGATTTAGTTTTGAAACATAAATTTTATGTTATTTCTGATGAAGTTTATGAAATGATAGATTTTTATAAAGGACATATATCTTTTGCTAAATTGAATAAAATGAAAGAATATACTTTTACAATTAATGGATTTTCTAAGGGTTTTGCTATGACTGGTTATAGATTAGGTTATGTAGCAGGTCCTAGAGTACATATTAAAAATATGATATCTATTCAATCTCAAATAACATCATGTTCATCTCTATTATCTCAAAAATGTGGTATTGATGCTTTAAATCATTATACCCATTATCAAAAATGTGTTGAAGAATTGAAATCAATTGCAGAATATATTTATAATGGGTTGTTAAAAATTCCTAATATAAAAGTTTCTATGCCAATGGGAGCTATTTATATTTTCATAGATATATCTTTTTATTTGGAAAAGTTCAATTTTACTGATATTCAATTTTGTACTAAATTCTTAGAAAGAGAAGCTGTAGCAGTAGCTCCAGGATCAATATTTGGAGATAGTAATTCTATTAGAATATGTTATGGTGTAGATAAGAAAAAAGCTAATAAATTGATTGATAGTTTAAATAATTTTTTCAATTATCAAAATCATATTCATTTAGTTTTCTAAAAAAATATATTATTTATTTTAATGACTATTAAAAAATTTGTTATAATATATCTTTTTAACTTCTTTTTACTTTATTTGTTTAAAATATTTTTAATGAATTATCAAAAACCTATTACTAAACAAGTAGAATACATTGAACAGAGAAAAAAAATACTAAATAATACAAATGTCAATAAACAACATGAACCTTATATAGATGGAGATGTTAATGAATATGGAATGTTTACATGGGGCCTTACCGATCATCCGAATGATATAGATATTAAATTAGCTGATTTAAAAGATGATATGAAAATTATTGATGCTGGTTGTGGTTTATTAGGCCCAACCCTTAATTTCTCAAAAAAATTAAATTCAAAAATATTTGCAATTTCAAATGGTACAAAAAAACATAAAAAAATTATTTTAGATAAGATTAAAGATAATAAATTAAAAGACAAAGTTATACCTATATTTTCTGATTATCATCTTATTGACAAACAATTTAATCCTAATTCTGTAGATAGAATATTATTTTTAGAATCTATTGGATTTTCTGATGAAATAATTAATTTAATAAATAAATGTTATAAGATTTTAAAACCAGGAGGAAAAATTTATATTAGAACTATTGTCATACCTAATTTTGAGAATAAATATTTAAATAAACAATTTGAAAAAATAGAAGATACTTTAAATGGTCATTTATACTATCATCAAAATATTATTAACTTTTTACAAAAAACTAAATTTAAAGATATTAAAGTTTCCACCATTCCTTTGACTTTTTCAGATAATATGTATAATTTACCATTCTTAAAGACAATAAATAGATTGGGTTTATATCAATGGAATCTTCTATTTGGAGGATATTTTTTACTTTCTGGTAGTTATGTAGCTACTAAATGATTTTAGCATTTAAAAAATAATTAATTTAATATTTTAAATGTTTGAATTTTTTGATTTTGAAAATATAGAATCTTATTTACCTACAGATTCCTACCAAAATATACTTGTGATATATGATGATAACTTGTATCACCATTATTCTAATAAAATTGATACATTACCATATCATAAATATCAAATTGAGTCGGGAGAATCATCTAAAAATCTTAAAACAAAATTAGAAATCGAAGACTTTATGTTTTCTAATAATTTTAATAAAAAATCTTGTTTGATTGCTTTAGGAGGCGGAGTTGTTGGAGATTTAACTGGATTTATTGCTTCTACCTTTATGAGAGGAATAGATTTTTATCAAGTACCCACAACTTTATTAGCTATGGTAGATTCGAGTATAGGGGGTAAAACTGGAATTGATAATAAATGGGGAAAAAATTTGATTGGATCTTTTTATTTACCCAAAAAAATCTTATGTGATATTAATTTTTTGAATACACTAAAAGAAGAAGAATTCATCAATGGATTAGCAGAAGTTATTAAAACAGCTATAGTAGCTAATCCTAAATTATGGAAATTTTTAAATAATAATAATTTTAAATCTATTTATCAAAATTCATCTAATATAGAAAAAATTATTGATATGACAGCTAAAACAAAGTTAGGTATTGTTAACCAAGATTTTGATGAAAAGCTTAATCAAAGACATATTTTAAACTTTGGACACACTATAGGACATGCAATTGAAGCTTTGACTTTAGAAAAACATGGTTATTGTGTAGCTATTGGTATGGTCAAAGAGATTTTGTTAAAACAAGACAATAAATATATGGTACCTTTTTATTTGCAAAAACAAATTATTAATTGTTTAATAAAATATAAATTACCTGTTGATATTAATTTACAGCTAAATCATCAAGATATATTAGACAAATTAAAATTGGATAAAAAAAATGGTTTACTAGTACTTGTTAAAGACATTGGTAATCCATTTTTAACAGAATTTAGTAAAGAACAAATTTTAGACACTTTGAGTTTAGAAAAATTAGTTACTTATCAAGAAAAATCAGTTATTAAATCTAATATTTTTTGTCCAAGTTCAAAAAGTGAAACTAATAGAGTTCTAATTTTAGCTGCCTTAGGAGACGGAGAAATACAAATTAATAATTTATTAATGTCGGATGATACTATTTATATGATTCAAGCTTTACAAACTTTAGGAACAAGTATCAAAATATTAGATTCTTCAACCGTGAAAGTAAAAGGTAACTCGGGTAAATTTAATTTTACAAATAATACAACTATTTATTTAGGAAATTCGGGTACTTGTGTTAGATTTTTAACTGCTGTTTTAGGTTTATTAAATACTACTAAAACTGTAATAATTACTGGTGATTCGTACATGCAAAAAAGACCAATCCAAGATTTAATAGATAGTTTAAATAATTTAGGAGTAGCTATTACTAGTATTAATAATGATGGCTGTCCTCCTTTAATTTTAAAGGGAAAAAATACTTATATTAATTCTAATAAAATATCAATATCTACATTAACTAGTTCTCAATACCTAACAGGATTATTACTAGCTAGTCCTTTAGTACCCAATAATAATATTATTGAAACACAAAATAATATAGTTTCTCAATCATTTGTTGATTTAACTATTAATATTATCAGAGATTTTGGGATTGAAATTAATTATGAGAAAAATATGTTTTTTATAAATTATCAAAAATATAAAAATCCAATTGAATATACAATTCAAGCAGATACATCATCTGCATCTTACATATTGGGATTATCAGCTTTAATGAAAAAACCAATTGTGATTAATAATTTGAATAATCAAAATAAACAAGGAGATTTAATAATTAATAAATTAGCCTTAAATAAATTAGGATTTGATTTGGTAATAGACCAGAAAGAATCTGTTATAAATTTCTTCTCAGAAAAACAATTAGAGAATGAAAGAATTATAGATTGTGATTCTTCTGATACTTTTTTAACTTGGGCAATTGTTGCTTGTTTTATACAGGGTACGACTAAAATTGTAAATATTGCTAATCAAAATGTTAAAGAATGTAAAAGAATAGATGTAATTTATCAACATTTAGTTCAAGCAAAAGTTAATATTAAAATGATTGGTACTGATTTAGAAATTACAGGTAATTCTGCAAACAATTATCAAGGTATATATGTTAATTGTCATAATGATCATAGAATTGCTATGAGTTTTGCTTTATTTGGATTAATGGTTCCAGACGTTATCTTATCTGATTATACATGTGTTAATAAAACTTTTCCTTCTTTTTGGGAATTGGTATCTGATTTTGGTTTAACCAATAATTATGTCAAAAAAGATAAAGATATACAATCAGACTATCAACCTATAATTTTAATTGGGATGACAAAATCTGGAAAATCTACTTTAGGTAAATCTTTTGCTAAAAAATATAATAAAACGTTTGTAGATACTGATCAAATGATAGTTAAAAATTTTGGTTTGTCACCTGAAGAAATAATTAAGGCAAGTGGATGGGATTATTTTAGAAAAATAGAATCAATTATTTTTCATGAAATTTTAGAAAATGAAGAGTTTCAAGTAATTAGTACTGGAGGTGGTATTATAGAAAGACATGATAATTTATATAAATTAAACAAATATAAATATGTTATACATGTGATAAGAGATTTAAATCAAGTTCAAAAATATGTGGATAAGGTATTATGGAAAAATAAGTTAAAAGAAACTTGGGAAGTTAGAAAAGATATATATTTACAATATTCTAAATATCAATTCTTCAATGATTCCGATGAAAATAAATTTAATAATTGGTTATCAAATATTATTAATCCTCCTAAGATTAATCCTATATCTTACTTTTTATGTTTAGATGGTTCAAATTTATCTAATAAAAGAGATTTTTTTGAAAATTTAAATGTAGATGCAATTGAATTAAGATTTGATTTATATCAGAATTACAGTATTGAATTATTGGATCAACAAATAAATTTATTACATAAATTTACAAATATTCCTATTATTTTTACTTTGAGAAGTAGTCAAGAAGGTGGAAAATATAATTTAGATGATTATCAAACAATTAAATTATTAGAAAGAGCTATTTACAATGGAATTTCATTAGTTGATATTGAATTAAGATTACAGAAATCTATAGATAGAAAACATTGCTTAATGATTGGATCATGTCATTCAGAGTTTTGGAATAAGATGGAAACAACAGTAAAAAAAGGATTTTATTTTCATAAACCAGATATTATAAAAATGGTAGGTAACATTAAATTTCATGAATCAATGTTAGAATTATCGGAGCAATTTAATGTTAATAAAATTGTTATTTCTAGTGGTTCTCCAGGTAAAATTACCAGAGTTAATAATAAATTTTTAACACCTGTGACAGATACTCATTTTAGTAAAGCTGCGGTAGGACAATTAACCAAGGAAGAAATAGAATCTATTAGAAAAATTATTTGGCAAAAAAAAGATTTTTATTTAATAGGTCAAAATATTTCTAAATCACCATCCCCTTTTATTCATAATCATGTTTTTAATTATTATCAACTATATAATAATTATCAATTATTAGAAATTGATAGTTTAGATACAATTAAAGATACTATTAATTCTGATAATTTTGGCGGTGCTTCAGTTACAATTCCTTATAAAGAAGAAATAATTAATTTAATAGATGATTTAACAAATGATGCTAAAAATATAGGAGCAGTTAATACAATTATCAAAAAAGAAAATAAATTAATTGGGGATAATACAGATTGGAAAGCATTATATAATATTTTAAAATCATATAATACAGTTAGTTTAGGTTGTGTTATTGGAACTGGTGGAGCAGCTAGAGCTGCATATTATGCGTTCCAAAAAGCTGGTATTCCTTTTGATATTTTAGGCAGAGATGATCAAAAAGGTGACAAACTTGTTAAAGAATTTAATGCTAAAAACTTTTTACAAATAAATCAATTAAATGATCAACATCAAATTATTATTGTTTGTGTTCCCAATTATGTAATAATACCATTTGAAAATTTGAATCAAAGAACAATACCTATAATAATTGATATGTCTTATTCTAAAGAAAATTCAAGAAATTATCCAAAAACTGTAGTTTTGTATAACGGATATCAAATTTTGAGTGGTCAAGCTATTGAACAATTTAAATGTTGGGAATCTAATAGAAATAATTTGGATAAAGTTTATAATTTAGGAATGAAATTATTTTTAGAATCTTAAGGGTGGATATAACTCGACCTAGACGACAATATAAATAATTTTTATATAGTAATAAATGGATCAAGACAATTATATTAAAATGTTAACTTCAATATTAGTAAAAAATGATAAGAAAAAAACTAAAAATTTATATAATGATCTAAAAGAACAAAATCAAAATAATGCATTAAATAAATTAAAAGAACACAAAAGTAACAATAATGCATTAAATAAATTAAAAGAACACAAAAGTAACAATAATGCATTAAATAAATTAAAAGAACACAAAAGTAACAATAATGCATTAAAAGAACAAAAAAGTTTGGAAAAAATTAATTATGTTAATTGTATTAACAATACTTTAGAAGAAGACAATGATAAATTAAAAAAAGATAATATTAGTTTATATAATAAATATACATGTTTAAAATTAGAAAATATTAATTTAAAGAGTGAAAATGCTAATTATGAATTAACAAATAGTAAATTATATACTGATTATCTTAAGCTAAAAGAACTAAATAAAGATATAGTAGAAGAAAATTTATCATTAAAGAATGATAATTGTAAATTACAAGAATTTATTAATAATTTAGAAAAATCAAATAAATATTTAGAAACAAAATATGATAATTTAAAAGTTAATTGTGATGAAAAAGTAGAAGAAAATACAAATTTAAAATCCTTTATTGTAGATCAAAAAAAATATATAAGTTCATTGAAAAATACTAATCAAAAAATGGTAAACGATATGAATTCAATAAAAAAGAAAATTGAAAAAAGAGAGAAAAAGATTGTAAATTTGAATAATACAATTAATAAAATTAACTATAAAAAAGAACTTTTACAAAATAAAATTTATGAATTTGATTATTTATTAGAATCAAATAAATGTTGTTTGAAATCTGATAAAAAACATAGTAGTTCATATGATTTAAAATCATCTGAATACTTTACATCTTCTAATTCTAATTGTGGTACATCTTCTAATTCTAATTGCTGTACATCTTCTAAATCAAAATAATCTTTATCATAATATTACTTAAAAAATAAATATACTTTATATTAAAATGAATTTATTAAGTAGTACTTATAATTACTTTTTTAGAGAAAATGAAAATTACTCATATCAAGAAAAAATAGATGTAACTATAGAATCCGACGATGAATCTTTAGATAAATCTTTAGATCAAACTTTAGATAAATCTTTAGATCAATCTTTAGATAAATCTTTAGATCAATCTTTAGATCAATCTTTAGATCAAACTTTAGATAAATCTTTACAAACATCTAAAATAATATGTAAAGATATCGGAATTCAAACTTATTTTAATGATAATCAAATTCAAGTTAGAAATATATTATTATGTGGAACTTTAATATTAGGATTTGGAACTTTAGTTGAATATTATAAAAAATAAATTAAATGATTTTTAATTGAAAATTTTTTTTTAACATGATGTGTAATAAAATCTTCTTTATTATCAATAATTAAATAATTATCATAAACTGAATTTGATTTACAATTTAAAATATAATCAGCAATTATTTTATTAGAATCTAATTGTAAATCAACTTTTTCATTTTTTGACACAATCATATTTTTTATACTTTTAGAAAAATGTTTTATAAAAGACAAAATAACTATAGTATCTTTTTTAATAAGTTTATTTTCTAATAAATAATTGTAAAATTTATTACCTAAATATAATATATTTTTATTTTTCATATAATCATCTAGTTCAGTAATATAAATTGATAAAGTATCGTTATTATTACTATTTATTTTTATGAAGTTATAAATGTCATTCATTAATAAATTTAAATATTTAATTATTTCATTTTGCCTGGCAAAAAAATATATATTTAGTTTTAATAATTATATGGAAGGAATAATTGATCAATACTCTAATTTTAATAAAGAACAAATCGATGAATTTCAAAAAATAGGGATTGATTTATGTCTTCAATCTGAAATAATTTGTTTTACCAAATATTGTAGAAATTTAATTAATTTTATAATTAACAACACAGAATTTAATTATTTAATTGAATTTTTATCACAAATCAATTCTGAAATATTAAATGATTATGATTCAAAAAAACAATACATTAAAGAATTAGTTAATTTAAATAATATTTTATTATCGATGATTCAAACTGAAGATTTTAAAACTGATAATTTTAATTTTTTAAAATCAGACTATATAATATTAAATAATTATATTTCTTATTTAAAAGATTTGAATAATATGGCATATTATAATAGAATTATTATAATTGGATCAGATAAAGTAGATCGTATTTATATAAATTTTATNGTTGCCAAAGATACAATATCTAAATATGAAGGTAATAATATTACTTATCTTAATGATATTATTAACAATTTTCATTGTTTAGCATATAAATTAATAAATTATTATGAAAATAACAAAGAGATAAAAAGTTTAAATAATATACATGATATTATTAAAAATTTTAACAATAATAGAAATATAGATTATATTTCAAAATCGATTGATAATATCCTTATTATAATGAGTGATATTCATGAGATTAAGCCCTATGTTGAATCTTCAAGAAGACCAAAATTAATTACTAAAGAATATAAAAAAAATTACGAAATACCATTAATAATTGCTGCTAGTTTTACATTTGCTATTGGTGTTGTTTTAAAATTGTCTAATTAATTATCATCAGAATCTGATTCAGAATCAAAATTAGGTAACATTTTAACTAATTCTTTCTCATCTTCTAGTTTCTTTTTTTCATATTTTAAATTAAAAATTTCTTCATCAGATAAATCATCATCTGTATCAAATTCTTCATATATTTCTATTTCTTCTTCTTCATCTAAAAAATCTTCTTCAAAATTAATTTGCTGACTATTTAAATATCTTTTAAAATCTTCATCATCTAAATCATCTTTATCTAAATTGTGATCATCCTCATCATCTAAATTGTGATCATCTTCATCATCTAAATTGTGATCGTCATCATAATCTAAATTGTTATCATCATCATAATCTAAACCCTCATCATCATCATAATCTAAACCCTCATCATCATCATCATCATCATCATCATCATCATCTAAATTGTTATCATCATCATAATCATCATCATCATCATCATCTTCTAAATCATCATCTAAATCATCATCATCTTCTAAATCATCATTTATTAATAGAATTGATTCAAGACTTTCTTTTAGTAAAATTTCTTTTTTTATAAAATCTCCTATCATTTTTTCAGCTAATAAGGAGACAGAATCTTTTTTAGCAATTAATTCAGAATTATTTTCAGTAATTAATTGAGAACTATTTTCAGTAATTAAATTAGATTTATTTTTATTTTTAAAATATTGTTCTTTTGTTCTAACAACTCTAAAACCACATAATATATGTCTATCTTCAGGATAAGCTCCTAATCTAGATTTAGGACTTTGAAAATAAGGTGATGTTAAAAATGAGCCTCCTTTTAATACAATTTTTCTAGATTCAAAATTATTATAAAAAATAGATGGATTTAACAGGTCTACATTATAATTATCATAAGGTAAATATGCATCTAAACACCATTGATGAACATTCCCTAATAATTGATTTACTTTTAATAATGATTTGTTATTGCACGGATTTAGTATTGATAATTTGTTTAAACCCCATGGAAATGTCGTAGTACCTCTATTTGTAGCAACGTATTCCCATTCTTCTTCAATAGGTAATCTACAATTAGCCCATGCACAATAAGCTCTTGCTTCATAATAATTTACATGAATAACTGGATAATTTAAACTTTTGTCAATTAAAATATTTTTATTATTTTCTTTTTTATACCAATTTTTACCAATTTTGAACCAATATAATGGACAATTTATTTTATTTTTTTCTTTCCATTCCCAGCCAGGTTCAGACCAATATTTTTTTATATGATAACCATTTGAATTCATAAAGTCAATATACATTTTTTCTGTAACTAAACTATCAGAAATATGAAAAGATTCTACTTTTACTTTGAATGAAGGAGATTGATTATCTTCATTAAATAATTCACCTTGATTAATACCTTGATAAAATTTTCCTCCTAAGATAGGTATGAAGTTTAATTCACTATTTTCTATAATATCCAAATCATTATAATTATTAAATTTTACATTAGAATATTTATAGGATTCATATATTCTTTCATTAATAAAAGAGTTATAAAAAAATACTCGTTCAATGATTTTTCTAACTAATGGTAATAAATTATGATTATCTATCCATTTATGTAATTTATTGATTAATTCATTATAAGATTCATAAATATCATTAATGCTATTAAATTTTCTTTCATAAGTATCTGCAATAGAAATATATTTAATATCATATAATTCAGAATTATTTAGTGATAAGTCTAAATCTCTCTTATCTAAAATTGAATAACAGTATTTTTCCATTACATAACATAAATTACCAAAATACCAAATTATTGATGGTATTTTAGTAAGTTTTTTTTCATATCCGGTAATTTCTTTTTTTAATAAGGGTTCCATTAATCTTAGAGTTTGTAAAGATATATGATTCATTAAAGATTTTACTCTAATTTTTAACATTCTATTTTCGAGTTCTTTCAATCTGTCTTGTAAATAATTAAATTTAAAATTATAACTCATATAATTAATTTTATATAAAAATATATGAATTATTACGAAGTTTTCTCAAATATTTCTTTCAATTGATTCAAATCCATCATACCTAAAGTTTTATGATCATTTAATAAATCTTTAAATAAATGAATAAATATTAATTAAAATATCAGAAATATTTAAATTTAGGGTTCCTAATTTATTGAATTTAATAGTAGCATAATCTGTTACATAAGAATCTAAATATCTTTCTCCAATATTTAAACTAGAAATCAAAATAAGTAATAATCTTTTTTCCATATCTTGAACAAAATAGGATTGAATACCTAAAGCTACAATATTAATTAAAAGTTTTTGTTGTTTATTTAACTCATTAAAATAATTATTAATAAATCCATTATTCTTTGTTTTTTTAATTATTAAATCAAAATTGAATATATTATATGTTTTTTCTTTTATGTTTTTAGCTCTTAAACAAAGATCTAAATATAATAAACTAATTATAGTATAACCCATATATGATTGTTTTTTATATCTTCTAGTAAAATATAACCACAAAGAAATAAAAATTACAGGTATTACATCAATTTGACCTTGAGTTAAAACATAATTAGAATTTAAATAACTATTTTTAAAATTTTCTATGATAATTCTAAAAAATGCATAGGTAAAAACCCATACTAACATTATTTGACCATCTTTCAATTTATTTCTTAAAATCCAACATAAAATCATTGGTACTAAACCTTCAAAAATAGCTTCATATAAAACTGTATCATATGGAATCCCAGTATCTGGATCTATTTCCGCATTGATATCATTAATAAACCAACTAACAAATCTTGTAAGAAATATTCTAAAACCAATTACTAAAATAATAGAATCAAATATTTTTAAACTAGGATATTTGTATATTTTTTCCAAAAGTAACACTAATAATGTTAATCCAAAAAATGATCCTACAAATCTCATTCCATTAGAATTTCCATGTAATTTTGACATTATTCTAGCTGATACAATACTAAAAATTAAAATTAAGGAAAAAAGAAAATTAAAATTATTAATTTTAACTAATTTCCTTAAGACAAAATATTCAAAAATAGGAGCAATTAAATAAGATAAAGCATAAGGATTTAATTGATTTTCTTTTAATTCAAATAATCCAGGTTTTAAAACATTATTAGTATTCTTCAAAGTCAAATAATTCATTTCTCTCAAATCATTAATTTTATTAAAATTAGATGATGGATAATTTTTTTTTATAAAATCAATTGTATTTTTGTATAGATTAAAATCTTGATTTAAATTAAAATTACAATTACAATTATAATGATAATATTCATAATTTGATATAGAGTTAATAGTAGTAATATGTAGTTGATAATTATTTATTTGTATTATATTATTATCATCAATAACTATAGCTATATCATTATCTAAATTTAATGTTTTGAAAGCTGTAAATAAGGATTTATAATTTTTCTTACGAAATATAATGATATCTCCTGAATTAAAATTCATGTTATTAATTAAAAATATTAAAATTAATAAAATGATAGATAAAATAATTTATTCTAAGAGGGTGCTAATCCTTCCATTTTTTTGCCTTTAGACAATGTGTCATAATCTGTAATCATCTCATCTAGATTTTTACCTGGTGCTACTAAAGGCAAGCAGAAATCTGGTTCTATAATAAATTCTACTAAAATTGGTTTATTAGTTTGATACATCAGTTCAATTGCGGCATTTATATCAGTAGATTTATCACATAAAAAAGATTCTATTCCAAATGATTCAGCTAGTTTAGTATAACTTGGATTTACATTATTTGTTGCAATAAATCTTTTATTAAAAAATAGATTTTGCCAAACATGTACCATTTGTTGTCTTCCATCATTGAAAATCATAATTTTTATAGGTAATTGTTTTTCATAAACTGTCCCCAAATCATTAAATGTCATATTAAAAGAACTGTCACCATCAATTAAAACAATATTTTTATTAGGATTTGCAATTTGTGCTCCTATAGCAAATGGCAATCCTGCTCCCATAACACCCGCAGATCCAGATGTTAAAATAGATCTAGGATTTATCCATCTGAAAAATTGAGCTGACATCATTTGATGATTTCCTACACCTGTAGTAATAATGGTATTCTCATTTAAATTATTAGAATTAACATATTGATACAATTTTTTAATTACTTCTTGAGTTTTTGGAATACCAGATTTACTAGGTTTATAGCAAAATGGATAATCATTTTTCCATTGATCAATTTGAGAAAACCAGTCTTTTCTTTCTGTATCTTTTCTTTTACTAATTGATTTATTAATATAATCTAAGAAATCTTTGGTTTCAGAATGAATTGAGATATTTGGTTTAATTATGTCTTTTACTTTATTAATCTGATTCATATTATTATCTATATGAATTACTCCACCATTTCTAAATGCGTTAGGAGCATATCCTTTCAAATTTCCTGTAATTCTATCATCGAATCTACAACCAATGCCTAAAAGTAAATCAGCATTTTGAACTGCATAATTAGCATAAGCTGAACCATGCATACCCAACATATGTAAACTTAGTTTTTTTCTTTCATCATAAGTACCCATACCATGTAAAGTTGTTGTAATTGGAATCTTACTTTTTTCTACAAATTTTCTTAATTCTTGATAACTATCTAAACAACCATTACCTGCAATAATAACTGGTTTTTTTGCATTTTCTATTAATGATACTACTTTTTCTAAATTAATAAGTTGATTATTAATATCTGGTTTAAGATTTTCTATTTTATAATTAGCTTTAACTTTAGTATTATGATTATATTCTAAAGACATTATATCTTTTGGTAAATCAATATGAACCGGACCTTTTCTTCCACTTTCTGCTAAATTAATAGAATAATCTATAACTTCTTGGATATCATCATCTGATTTTATTTGATAACTCCATTTAGTACAAGGTTTTGTAAGAGCAGTAGCAGGACATTCTTGGAATGCATCTGTTCCAATTACATTTGTCGGTACTTGACCAGTTAAAGAAAGAATAGGAACACCATCTGTATATGCATCTTGTAGAGGTGTAATCAAATTAGTAACCCCTGGACCAGAAGTACTAACTATCACACCTAATTTTCCAGATGATTTTGCATATCCTGTAGCAGCATGTCCTGCACATTGTTCAGTTCTATTCATAATAAACTGAATTGGGCTTTCATAAAATTTATCCAAAACAGGTAAAATTGCTCCACCAGAATAACCAAATACAGTATTAATTTTATTTTTTAATAATGATTGATGTAAAATATCTGCTCCAGATGTAAAATATCTATCTGCTGAAAAATATTTATATTTTATTAATGAAATATTATTTTTAAATCTTGAAATGAACATTTTATTCATTATTTACTTAATATAGGTGATTATATTTATAATATAATATGTATTATTTTCATTTTTTTATACTATTTAAAGAATAATAACTATAAAAAATTTAAATGGGTACAAAATCGAGTAGTTTAAGATCAAACCATTATATTGAAAGAAGACCTAATATTCAAAATAGAAATATTGATTGTCAAGAATCAAACATTAGAAATCAAGATGATGAAATTATGCAACAATATAATCAAATAGTTCAAAGACATGAATTAATAGATACTTTAAAGAAATCAAAGAAACAACAAGTTTTCTTTTTGAAAAAATATCATATTATAAAATTAGAAAATTCGGATTTATTTTTACAAGATGAATGCCCTATCTGTTTAGAAAATCTTATGATAGGTGATAATATTTATTTAATACCATGTTGTCATTATTTTCACAAAAAATGTTTAAAAGATTGGATTTTAATAGAAAATGACTGCCCATCTTGTAGAATGAAGTTGGGTAAAAACACCGCAGATGAAATTGATATGTGTTTATTTACTAGGGAAGAAAAAGTAATTGAAGCAAAATTGAGATATTTATCTAATTTAGATTTAAATAAATTAGAAGATATATTAATAAAAAATAATATTGATAAAACTGAATTAGACAAAGATAAAATTATAAAAAAATTAATGAAATTAAATAATTTGTTTCAAGAAGAAATTATAATTGATGAAAGATTAACCGAATCAAATTCTGATGATGAATCTGATAGCTCTTCATGGAATTCTAATAATTCATCTTCTGAATCTATGAATTCATCTTCTGAATCTATGAATTCATCTTCTGAATCTATGAATTCTAATGAATCGATTAAAATTAGGTATGTAAATAGAAAATCTTAAATTAAGATATTTTCAATATTATTAATAATCTCATCTCTCTGTTTTAAAAAATAGTTAATTATTTTTAATTCAGAAGATTTTTCATCATCTGTTATATTTAATTTAGCAAAATCTTTATCTACTAAAACCTTAATATTATCTAAATAATTTTGATAATCGATTATTGTGTTTTTAACAATATCTAATGGAGTTTTTCCTGTAGAATCTTTTTGTTCTAGTAAATTTAACTCAAATTTTTGATTCATTTCAACAATCCAATTTACTAATTTATTGTTAAGATATTTGCAAGCTAAATGTAAAGTGTTACAATTATCTATATCTAAATCTTCTAATTTAATACCATTATCTATTAATTTATTTAAAATCTCTAAATTTAATTTATCAATTGTAAAAAAATCAGGAGCAGAACACATATAATGAATAATATTTTTATGAGTAATTGTTTTTGTATTTGCAATTGCTCCTTTATCTATTAGTAAATTAAATGTTTGAATATCATTTTTAGCAGCTGCAGTAAATAAAGGGGTGGTCAAGGTATCATCATAAGTATTAACATCTACATTTTTATTTATTAAATATTTAATAATTTCAGAATGTTGAGAATTAATATTTTTATTAAATTTTATAGATAAATGTAATGGACTATTTAAGCCAAATTCAGATCTTGTATTAATATTTGCACCATACTCTATTAATATCTTTGAAAAATCTAATAAACCTTTTTTACAAGATAATTCTAAAGTTGTTAAACCATCCACAGATAAATTAATTAAATTAAAATCATTTTGTTTTAATAATTTTTTTAAGGTTTTTAATTGAATATCTACTTTAGTTGAATTATAAATAAGTCTATGATAATTGATTCTGTCTAAATTTTGAAACCATAATTCATTAAAAATATATTCGTAACAATTTTTTAAAAAATAAGAATAATCATCAACCTGTAAATATTCATCATTATAAAAATAATCTAAAATACGATGTAAGCTAACTATTTTATCTTGGTCAATATTAAATTTTATTTGGTAACTTAAATTAAAAAAATTAATTAAAACAAAATTATTTAGTATATTATTTAATTGTTCATCATTTTTTAAAATTTTTCCATATTTAAAAACAATATTTTTTTTCTTATCAAATATAATAAAATTTTGAATAAAATCTTGTGATTTATTTTCAATAATTAATAAGGGTAAAATGATAAAATCAATTTTATTATTATCAATTTTATTATTAATTTTTGAAATAATTTTTTTCTTCCCTGACAAAAATTTATAATAGGATACTTTATTAATTATTTCGATTTCTAATTGTAATTCATTATCTAAATAATAAATATTATTCTTTTTAGCTAATTGTAAAAATAATAAATCTAAATTATTTTCTATAATAATATTGCTCATATAAATCATTTCTAAATAATTAATTAAATTTTTTTCTTGATTGTCAAAAGAGTGGAAATTAATAATCATTTCCAAATTATTTTGCATTTAGTAATATATAGTATATAAAAAAATATTTTTAAAGTGTATTTAATTTTTTTTTAAATCTAATTAATGATTATAATGAATAAAGTTCAAGGCAGAAGATATTATGTAAATTATGATAATTTGACAGAAAAAAAAGTAGACTTCTTCATTAGAAATTTCGAAAGACTTTATCGAGATTTAAAAAAAAATATGGAATTAATCGTTTATACAAGTTTACCAACAAACAAATCATCTTCTGGAGAAAAAAAATTATATTTAACAAATATTAGAAAAAGTAAAGATGGGTGGGAAGAACCATTTGATATAGGTAATGCTAGAATTATTTTTGAAACAGACAATGATGATGAAAATTTAAAAAGATATTACAAAGGATCATCATATAGTGGAAAATATTGTATTCAAATGAAAATTAGTCCAACATACACCCCTTTTTATATGATTTATGCTGAAAAAAGAGTTTATAGAGATTTAGATTATTCTCAGCAACCTGGAGGTGATTATGAATATATAGGACATGATTTTTTTGGTTTTAAAGTTAAAAATAGAGTTTATACAGTAGCTAGGGAACAAGATTGGGGTGATTTGTATAGAAATGAAACAAATCCGACTATTTTTGAACGAATTCTTTATTTTATTAATGATTTACTAAAGTAGGTTTAAATTTAATAATTATTATATTTAAACATATATATGGAATTCTCACAAGGTTTTTTATCCAAATTATTGGAATCAGCTGTAACTTATTATAACACAGAAAATGATGTATACCAGTTACCAAATAAACATCAAAATGTTGAATCAGCTATCGATAGTTTTTCTGAAGCATTGATTTTTGAAGCACATAATTCAATGAACCAAGAAATAACAACTAATGATTTACCTATATTACATGCAATAAATTTAGACAGTAAAAATCCAGGTATAATTTTTGCTCAAAATGAAAATAAAACAAAATTTAAAGTTCATAAAAAAGTAAATCCTAAACCCAAAAAAGAAAAAACTAAAGAACAAATTGAAGCAGAATTAGAAAAAGCTGCTAAAAGAGAAGAGGAAAGAACTGCTAAAAAAGAAGAAAAACAAAAACAAAAAGAATTAGAAAAAGAAGAAAAAGAAGTTTTAAAACAAACTAAATCGGGGGTTAAAGATTTAAAAAAGAAAACTTCAAAAGCTGGAAAAGTAGCTGAAAAACTAACACAAAAAGCTACAAAAGCTAATAATAGACTTTCTAAAAAGAAAAATCCTAGTCAGGAATTGAAAGATGAAGTTGAAGAAATTAATTGTCATGCTGATGAAGCTATGACAGAATATAAAAATTTAAATCAAGAATTAGAACAATTAGAAGAACAAGTCGAAAATAAAGAAAATGAAATTAATCAAAAGAAGGAACTAAAAATACAAGAAAAAGAAAATAGAATGAAAGCAAGAGAAGAAAAAAAATTAAAAGCTCAAAAGAAAAAAGAGGAAAGAGATAAGCAAATAGCTGAAAAAATAGATGAAAATGATATGAATATTTATGATGAATTATTTGATTTAGCTATGGAAGCTCAAAATAAAATAGATAATTTAGAAGAACAACTAGAAAATTCTGAAGTTAGTTTAGATAAGGTAAAATTATATGAAAGTCCTCTTCCTTATCAAAGACATATCAATGCTTTAGAATTATCTCAACCTAATCAAATTTTAATACCAGCTTTATTAGAAGGTAAAACTATTGAAGGTGACGGATTTATTAAATTATTTCATGGTCCACCTGGGACAGGCAAAACCTATAGATTGATGCAAGAATTATTGACTTTAATCAATGACAAAAATCATTTCAAAATCTTAGTATGTGCACCTAGTAATATTGCTACAATTAATATGTACAAAAGAGCTACTAGTTTGGGAATTAAAGCATCATTAGTTATCTCATCTAATAGAATACCTGATGAGTTAGAATTAGAAAACAATATTGAAGAGCATCAAATAATTTTTAGTACAATTTCAATGAGATTTGGGAGTAAGCTAAGAAATGTAGATTTTTCTACAGTTATTATGGATGAAGCTGCACAATGTCAAGAAGCTTGGGTTTGGGGTTTGTTAAGACCAGAATTAAAATATATTTATATGGCTGGAGATCCACATCAACTACCAGCTTTAGTTTCGGATCAGGGAGTTTCACTAAACCATGGTAGAAGTATGATGGAAAGACTTATATCTTTAGGTTATCCTTCTGAACTTTTAGATACCCAAAGAAGAATGCATCCAGATATTATTGCTTTTTCTAATGCTAGATATTATCAAGGTAAACTTAAAACAGATTATCAAGGTACTAAAATAGATATTGAACATATAGAAATTATGGATGTTGAAGGTACTGAAAAAAGAAAAGGTACTAGTTATACTAATTTAGAGGAAGCATCATGTGTTATTGAAACTTATAATGAGTTAAAGGAAGATTTTGAGAATGTCATTGTTATTTCTCCTTATCAAGCACATATTAATACTCTTAGAGAATTAGATCCTAGTATGGAAATTCATACTGTTGATTCTTTTCAAGGAAGAGAAGCTGATGCTGTAATTTTAAGTACAGTTAGAACTACCAATTTAGGATTTTGGAATGATTATAGAAGATTAAATGTTGCTATGACAAGAGCCAAACATGTATTAAGAATTATTGGTAATGTCAATGCTTGGCAAAACCATCCAGGTCCTTTAAAAGATTTATGGGATTTCTTTCCAATAGATAAAGTTAGTGTTATATAAATTAATTCTTCAATTGTAATATTACCATCCCGCATGTAATAATTCTTTTGTGGTAATATTATTTTCTTTGAAAAAATTATAAATATCTCTTCTACTTCTTTTATCATAATCGGAATCTAAATTATTTTGTATCCAATTTAAGGCCTGCTCTTTTTTAGTAGAATCATCTATTGCTTTTCTAACTAAAAATTCAGGATAGGGTTTCAAATATCTATCCTCATATTTAGCCATATAAAATCTATGCATTAAATTATCATTCCAATCATTATAATCAATATTTGGATTATAATGATTGTATTTATCTAAGCCGGCATTAACCATATATTCTTCATCTAATTTATGTTTTTGAAAAAATCTCTGTATCAAAATGATATTACCAATATCTTTTTGAAATAGTTTCTTAAAAATTGTATCAGTTTTTGCTAAAACATGTCTATCTTGATATGGAATAAAACCATATAAATGTATTAATAAATCATCACAAATATTATTCATTTTTATATTGACCTATATTAATTATGATTCAATTTATTTAAAAAAATAAAATCAATTTTTTTATAAATCTCTGATTAATTAATTTATTGCCAACCTAATTTCATATCGGTATTCAATGGGGTTTTCATATCGGTATTCAATGGGGTTTCTTTATCATTATATCTTGCCAAGCCGAATGATAACCCTTTAGGATTTTTGGTAGTTTCTACATTAGGACCTTTGAATTTGAGTTGACCTAAATTATAGCTAACATTTCCTAAAAATTTATTTATAGAACCTTCTACATAAAAATCAGTTTTCAAGTAAGATTCAATATCAGTAGCATTAGAATTACCTAAATTTACAGTATAACTAGTATTATTACCAATTCCTACAAAATTATTTGATTTTCCTAAAAATTTCTCAAGATCTAAATTTACTTGAATGTAACCATCAGAGTCAGAATCAAATAAAATTTTAAATCCTGGTTTGATTACCACATTATTACCTAAATAATATGTTTTGTTTGTTCTTACCTTATAATAAAAATTACTAATTGATTTGGTATTACCTGTAAAAGTGTCTATCTCTTCGCCTTCTTGATAACCAAAATGCCCTAAACTAGTTCTGATAGCAAATCTATTTACTTTTTTACTACCTTCATTTAAAGAAACACCTGAAAAAAAATCATTATCATTATCAATTCTTTCAAATCTGTAACCAGTAAACCAATCATAAGTTTTATCAGCTTCAGGTATAGTATATTGTAAAGCTAAATTTGCATTCTCAAAATCGTATTCACTATTAGTACCGGCATTGTTAACATTAGGATCATTAATTAATGTACTATAATTAAATGAAAAATCAGTATTATTTAAAATTGTCATTTAAATTATAATTTTAAATAATTTTTTAGTAAGGTTGATAAATATCTATCTATCATTACATATTTTACATAAACAATTATGATCCATTTCTTTCTTCATACATACTTTTTGATATTCATCATAAATTAAATCATTAATAAATTCATCTAATTTTTCTTTAGACACTGAAGGCATAACTACAACATGAGCAATATTACCAGTACATGCTAATTGCCATTTTTTAATTATTTCTGAACTAGGTTTTTGGAAAATAACAGTATTAGATAAATTATTTTTAAAGCAAGAAATATTTAATTTCTTCATTTTTTCTATCATGTATTGAGAATTTTCCATAACTAAATGAGCATCTTTTGTTAAACCTTCAATACCCTTATCTTTTAAAACATTCCAAATGTAAAGAGAGCTTTGTCCATTTCTAGATCCAGTAATTGTACTATCTACTGAATTTAAATATTCTATAGGTTGAAATAAAGGTTCCATTAACTTTTTTCTTGTCATCATAATACCACACGGCATAGGACATCCTAAAAATTTATGTCCGGATACTGCAATAGAATCAATATCTTTTTCAAAATCAACAGTTAATCTATTTTCTAAATTTAAAAAAGGTAAGATTAAAGCAAATAAAGCACCATCGCAATGAATATAATATTTTGATCTAGGTACACCTAATTGTTTTAATACACCCAATACACCATCTAAATTATCAACTGCACCTTTAACAGTTGTTCCGATATTAACATTTATTATAACCGGTTTATCTAATCTTTTTGAAATTTCTGTTCTTAAATTATCTAATTTCATACATCCATCCCAAGAAGATTTAATAGAAACAGCTTCCATTCTATAGAATTTGGCAGATTTAAAAATAGAATAGTGAGATTCTTCTGATGCATACAAAATACCATCTGGAAAATTTTCTCTACCGACTAATATGGATTGTAAATTACCTTCAGTACCAGAATTAGTAACATACCCCCAATAATCACTAATTTTCCATAATTTACTAAAAAATTCTAATATTTCTAATTCGAATTTTCTAGAATGAACACCATAATTTGATTCTTGAAATGGATCTCCAAGATTATTGATGGAATATTTCATAAATCTGGATAAATTATTGTATTCAAAATTTAGGTTGTAAGGATATCCTAGATGATATTTAGTTCTATCTTTAATATATTCTTCAAATTCATCAAGAATTTGTTCTTTTGATTTGTCTTCTATAATATCTCCTTTATTAATTTTGTCCATATTCTAATATAAAGATCAATAAATCTTTAGGTCTCATCAATTATTATTCTAAAATCAAATTCTTTTTTAATGTTACCTAATTCAATATCATGAAAATCTATTTTAGATTCCATTTCATTCTTAATCATTTCTGCTTTTAAATTAGCTGCTTCTCTTATCAAATCATCTCTTATTCTTCCTAATTCAAAATTAACAGTTTGAGAACTATAAACTTTAATAATATCATGTGGTACTTGATATTTACATTTTTGTTTTATTTCTAAAATTTTATCTTTAATAGAATTATAGAATTCAAAAGGTTTTTCTAATGATTCTTCAGGATTATTTATTTCAAACTTAATTTTTGTTAACACAAGATCATACTCTTCTGTAGCTACAGAATGAGATTCAGCTTTACCTCCAAAATCCATTGCCCCTGAAAAGGATTGCATAAATGTAGAAATAGAAGCTAAAATACCCACTATAATTGAAAAAGTAATAGCTAAATGAGTATCAATAAAACTAGATGTAGACAAAAAAGAAAAAATTCCACTTAATGCTGTAATTAAAATTGAGGGAATAGTAAAATATAAATTTTTAGAACTAAAAACTTTATTAGCTTTATCATGTGTTTCTTTTTTAAAAGTACAATATTCTCTTAATCTTTCTAATATTTTCATATTTCTTTTTCTTCTTTGTAATTCCATTATACTTTTTAATCCATTTCCTAGATCATCAAAATCTATTTTTAGTTCAGGATTAAATACTAATTCATCTATTTCTTCTTCTTTATCAAATGTTATAGATAATCTTGTATTTTTTAGTATTTCTAATTTTTTTATTATTTTATTTCTTTCCAAAAATTTTATTTTTATTTTTGGATTGACCCATTCTACTTTCCATTTATTTTCCATATATGGAACTAATAAAATACCATAACCATTATATTTTGCATTCAATTTTAAAATTTCTTCATTAATTGATAAATTTACCAACATATTTTTAAAAACATAATCATTTAATTCATTTCCTAAATTAAATTTTTCTCTTTTCATAGTATTGATTTGTTGTGATAAATTATCTATAGTATTAGACAATTCTTGAAAACTTTGTTGTTGTTCTTGAAATATTACATCTTTAGATTCTAATTTTTTTTCTAGTTCTCTTTGTCTTGCTAATTCGTCATCCAATTTAGTTCTAAAATCTCTTTCCTTTTCTCCAATTTCAAATTGCATTTCATTAATTCTATCATCAGCTAATGATAAATCTCTTGCTTTAAATATTTGATTTTCTTTATCTTCATTATTTTCTTTCAATTGTTTAATTTCAGACATTAAGTGTTTCTCTACAGACTCTTGTTCTTCAATTCTAGCTGTCATTTCTTCTAGAATTTTCTCTTTATCAGATAATATAGACTCCCTTTCATAAAGCAATTCTTCTAATTGCTTTATTTTATCAGAATTGTTATCCATTTATTATATTTAAATAAAAAAATATAATAAACTAAACTAAAATTTTAAAAATCAAATCTTTAAGAATTAATCCCTGATCAATATTATAAATGTCATACATAAACAATCTTGATATGCCTTCTTTTTGATAATTAGATTTTATATTATCAATCCTTAATGAATTAACTTGATAATAATCTAATAATTTTAATATTGAATTAAAATCTATATTTTCTACCTTGAATTGTGAATTAACAAATATTGGGATTAAATATACCTTTTTTATTTGATAATTTAAATTCCATGTTTTATTTAAATAAAGGTTTTCTAATTCTCTAACAAAAGTTTCATCATACAAATAAAAATCTCCATTTAATCTTAAATGGGCTTCAATAATATTATTGTTTATTATTTCTAAATTTAAGCAACCTTTATAATTACTTAAATTTTTACTTATCCATTTAATAATTTTATCATCAATTACATAATTAGGTAATGATTCATGATAATTAAATGTTCCATCTTGATTATCATGAGATATTAAAGCACTATAAAACATTATATTACCATTAATAATTATCAAATCCAAATTTATCTGCTTACCTGGAAAATATTCCATCCAAAAAAAGCCATCTTGTAAATTTTCATCATATTCTTCTATATTATTAATTATTTTGAACCCACGACTCATACCAAACAAATTAGTAATTGGTTTAAAAATAATTGGATAAGATTTTGGGTATAAGCCCATAGGACCTGAATCTATATCTTGACTATAAGCAATAAATAGTTTGTCATAAATAAATCTAAAATCTTTAAATTTTTGCCAAGCATCAAAATCATTGGTTATAATTTCTTCAGATAAATTCAAATTCGATATATGTTGATTAAGAGATATATAATCTTTCATTATTTAGAGATAATTATAATTATCTTTAAATAATTAATTAATAAAGTTTGGAGGTACCCACTTAGCAATACCTTCTTTTTCTAATAATTCAGCTGTTTTAATTGTTAATTTATCATCATATTGATTACCTATGATTTGAATTCCTAAAGGTATTCCTTCAAAATTTAGCCCTAATGGAACTTGTGTAACTGGTAATTTTAATATATTAAATATACCTACCATAGCTAAATCAAATAAATATTTTACTGATGTATCGTGATAAGGAGCTAAGATTGGCATTGTTGGACAAACTAATATCGTATTTTTTTTTTTTAATAATAATTCAATTTTTTTATTTAAGATTTTATTTATATTATCAGCTATATTTTCTTTATTATTAGTTTTATATTTATGACTTAATTTATTTATTATAGATAGACCAAAATTAACAAAACTTAGCTGTTTAAAATTTTGATAAAAAGAATTTTGATTAATGTAAATATTGTCGGAATCTGTATTATCACACTTTGATAATGTATTAAGAACTAATAATATGGATAATTCAAATTCATTTATTAATACTTTTTTTATTTTACAATTTTTGGTTTTTAGAAAATTAAAACAGTTTTTTATGCAATTATCTAAACTAGAATCTAATTCTGTTGTAAAAATATTTTTAAATGAATCTCCTATGTAAATAAAAGTAATATCTTCTAATTTTAAATTATCATATTTATTTGTTTCTATTTTATCAGTATCAGATAATAATCTAATTATAGGCCATAATTCTTCAGATTTTCTAGAAACAATACCCGATTGTGCTATTTCTTCAAAAGAATCCATATCTGAAATGTCAGAATAACAACCCTTGATACAGCCTCCTGTTGGTTTATGACCAAATAAACAATTGTAATAAGCAGGTATTCTTATACTTCCTAAAGCATCATTACATAAACCAAAAGGAGATGCTAAAATAGTAATTAAAGCTGCGGTACCTCCACTAGATCCCCCTGAAGTTCTTAATAAATCATAAGGATTATTTGTTTTACCATAAATAGGATTATAACTTTCTATCCAACTACAACCCTCTGCTAAATTACCAGCTGCAAGAATTATAAACCCATTATTAATTAATTTTTGACAATGTTCATTATTTTTTTTACCTACAATATCCTTTCTAAATATATAACCAAATGTAAAAGGTTTATTTAACATTTCAAAACTTTCTTTAATTATTACAGGTACTCCAAAATATTTTGGCAATAAATTTATTTTATTATTTTTTTTGTAATTTTTATATTTTCTATCATAAAATCTAGCTATTTCTAATGAATCTTTAAAACATTCATATGCTAATGCATTAATTTCAGGATTATATTTTTGAATATGTGTTATAAAGATAGTAATAACTTGATAACATGATATTTTAGCATTTTTTATTTCTGCTGCTAATTCTTGACTTGACATATATAATATATTATTTTTATCATGTATCATCCTTCTAAAATACTAAAGAATATTTTTTTACTTAGGTAGGATATATATCATTAATATATTTAAACAATCATAAATTTTATTATATATAAATGGAATTAAAATCAGAAACAAAGTATAATTTTTCGGCAGATATAAATCAATTAATGCATTTAATTATTAATGCATTTTATAGTAAAAAAGAAGTATTTTTAAGAGAACTTCTGTCTAATGCATCAGATGCTTTAGATAAATTAAGATATAAAAGTCTAACTGACAAAGATGTTCTTAATGATGACAATAATATGGTTATCCAAATTATTCCTAATATAGAAACTAAAACATTAACAATTAGAGATACAGGTATTGGAATGACAAAATTAGACTTGATTGAAAATTTAGGAACAGTTGCTAAATCTGGAACAAAATCATTTATGGAATATCTTAAAAATTCTAATGATGATAAATTAGATTTAATTGGTCAATTTGGAGTTGGATTTTATTCAGCATATTTGGTAGCAGATAAAGTATCTGTAGTTACAAAAAATACAGATGATGTTCATTATCTATGGGAAAGTCAGGCTAATGGTTCTTTTACTATTGCAGAACTTCATGATAGTGATTTGAAAAGAGGAACTAGTATTGTTTTACATCTTAAAGATGAGGCAATTGAATATTTAGAAGAATCAAAACTTAAAGATCTAGTTAAAACACATTCACAATATATTAATTTTCCTATAGAATTATATGTAGAAAAAGAGATTGTAGATGATGTAGTAAAAAATCAAGAGGAGGTATTAGAAAATCAAGATGATGTAGTAAAAAATCAAGATGAGGTATTAGAAAATCAAGATGAGGTAGTAAAAAATCAAGAGGAGGTATTAGAAAATCAAGATGATGTAGTAAAAAATCAAGAGGAGGTATTAGAAAATCAAGAAAAAGATGATGAAGTGGATAAAAAAGAAGAAACAAAAATAGTTCACGAATTTGAGGTTCTTAATGATCAAAAACCTATTTGGACAAGATCTTCAGATGAAGTAACAGATGAAGAATATCAAACTTTCTATAAAAATGTATCTGGAGATTATGGTGAATATTCACAAGTTAAACATTTTTCTGTAGAAGGTAATATTGAATTCAGTTCTCTTTTGTTTATGCCTAAACATAAACAGATGGATATGTTTGGAGGATCTGATGAAAAATTACATAATAAAATTAAACTTTATGTTAGAAAAGTATTTATTTTAGATAACTGTAAAGATCTATTACCTGAATATCTAAACTTTGTAGTAGGTGTAGTGGATTCAAATGATCTCCCATTAAATGTATCCAGAGAAATGGTACAAGAAAATGCTATTCTAAGAGTAATTAAAAAACAATTAGTTAAAAAATCTATTGAAATGATGACAGATTTATCTGAGAAAGAACAAGAGTATCAACTATTTTATCAAAGTTTCTCTAAAAATCTAAAATTGGGAGTTTATGAAGATTCTAAAAATAGAGAAAAATTAGCATCACTTCTTAGATTTACAACTACTTCAAATGAATTTACTTCATTAGATCAATATCTAGAGAGAATGAAGGAAGGTCAAGATAAAATTTATTATTTAGCAGGTGAAAATATTGAATCTCTAAAAAATTCTCCTTATTTAGAACAATTACAAAAAAGAGGGTATGAAGTTTTATTCATGACAGATGCAATTGATGAGTATATGGTACAAAGTTTCAAAGATTTCAAAGATAAAAAATTGGTAGATATTACTAAGGAAGAACTAGAATTTAATGAAACTGAAGATGAAAAGAAGGAAAGAGATGAATTAGAAGGAAGTTTCAAAGGTTTATGTGATTTTGTTAAAGAAACTCTTGGAGAAAAGGTTTCCAAAGTATCAGTTTCAAATAGAATTGTTGATTCTTCTTGTGTTTTATCATCATCAAACCAAGGTTGGTCAGCAAATATGGAAAGAATTATGAAGGCTCAAGCTCTACATGATGATACTATGAGTAAATATATGAAAAGTCAAAGAATTTTTGAAATTAATCCTAATAGTCAAACCATTAAATCCTTGAAAATTAGATTTGATAAAGATAAATCCGATTCTACAATTAAAGATTTAATTTGGCTCCTATATGAATCTGCAGTAATTGGATCTGGATTTACACTAGAGAATCCAATGAATTTCACCAAGAGGCTTAATAAAATTATTAATCTAGGGTTAGGAGTAGATGATGATTTATCGGAGCAACTAAATGAAGATGATTTAGAAGATATTAATGAATATGTAGATGAAGAATCTAATATGGAACAAGTAGATTAATAACAAGTGCTAAATTTTTTATTATAAATATTTCAGTTATAATAAAAAAAATATGCCAACAACTGATAAAAAAAATATGCCAACAACTGATAAAAAAAATGGATATGATATACTTAAACAAAATGGATGTGATATTATTTATATACTTAAACCGATTTGGAAGGTCATCTAAATCAATCTTTATGGGAGATTTCGAAGAAATGATACATGTTAACTAATTTTTTAATAAATGGGTGGCAACAGCATGATCAAATCAATAAAATAATAATAAATAAATAATTAATGAATAATATAAAAAAAATATTTTTGCGGAAAATAATTTAAATAAATATTATACTTATAATTATATAATGACAGATTATTATCAAAAACAATATGATGAAAAATATAGTGAATTTGTCGATCAAATTCTCAAATTATATCCTAACCAAAATTCTGATGTTTATAAATGTGTAAAACAAATTAACTCAATTGATCAACAAGAAAAAAGAGATTGTGGATTAAAATTTACAGAACTTATTAATAAGTCTACAACAAATAAAAATTTATTACTTAACAGAAAAATTAAGCTTTTTAGCTCCAAAACAGATGATAATAAAAAAATTTCATATGCTCTTCTTAAATTTATTCCACTTAAAAAACTTTTAAATGGGAATAATGTGACAAACGAAGTCAGAGATATCATTTGGGATTATATTTTATTATTGTATGTATTTTCTGAACTTTCCTCAAAAGATAAGGGTAATATTGATAAAAATCTCATAAAACAAATTTTACACTCAGTAAATGATAGTAGTAAAAAAAATAGTGATACTACCACAACCGAAAATACAGTAAAAAAAGAAGTTGCAACAAAAACAATTTCTAATGATCCAAAACAAAATATTCTAAATTTAGATTGCAATAAAGAAACTAATAAAATGATTAATGATATTGTAGGTATGTTTCAAAATAATTTAGAAAATGATGATAATGATGGAAATCCATTTAAAAATATTGTAGAAGTAACTAAAAAAATTACTGAACAATATCAAGGTAAAATTGAAAATGGAGATATTGATTTAGATGGTTTACTCAAAAATATTCAAGGATCTATGCCTAACTTACCTAATTTGAATTTGGATGGTAAATCAGAAGATGAAATTAAACATATAATTGATGAAAACTTTTCAACAGCTGATGTAAATGTTGGTGAAGCAAAGAAAAATGAAAAATCTGGATTTGATATGTCTCAGATGATGGGTATGATGAAAAACTTAAATGAAACTTTAGGAAGTGGCGGTGAAGGTATGGGAGGATTAAGTAAAATGATGGAATCTTTAGGTGGTATGAAAATGCCTGAAAATGAAGAAGAAGCAGTAGCTCATTCCGAAAAAATGAGAAATATTTTACAAAAAGATTTTAATATGGACTTATCTGAATTAGATACACTTAAAAATGAATTGGAAGGAGATAGTCAAGGTAAAGATTTAGATGAAAAAGACTTTGAAAAAATCACTAATGTAATGTCTAATTTATTAAAAGGTATGGATAAAGAAGATAAATAAGTAAAAAAGATTGAATAAAATTCAAGTAATACTTAAATGAATAATAAAATTATATAATTAAAAATGGATAATTTTATTAATCAAATAAAAGAATATAATGGAATTCCAGGTAAATTAAAAACATTCATAACATTTTTATTCTTTGATGTCGGACATGAAGAAATAAATGCTTTAATTAATCATAAGATTAAACTAGTTAATACAATTCAGGATACCTATAAAAAAAATAGAACTATGGAAAGAGTATATAACATTAAAAAGGATTTTAGTGAATATCCAAATGATTATTTCAAAAAAAAAGGACTAATATATTTTGTTAATGAAGAATTGAATAAAATAGAAATACCAGAAGCAGCATTAAAAATTGCTAGAGAAGAATTTGGTTCTAATATTTATTATGATCATGGTGACTTTTATCAAGTACCATATTTATTAGATATGTTTACCAATTTTGAATATTACGATTTAATTCTAATTGAAAAAGAAGCTCATCTTTATCATATTACAGAAAATAAAACAAAATTTTTAGCTAATGTAAAATTGGATGAAGAAGAAATAAAGAAAAAAATTGGTCAATTCTTTAGTGGAGATTATGTTTTAAGTGGTAATGGTAATTTTAAAACTAATTTTCAAAAAAATAATGAAAAGAACATTATAGGAGAATTTAAAGGTACTGGTTTTAAAGTTGGTAAAATTGAACACTTGAAAGAACAAACTATTGAATTTTATAGAAAACAAAAAGAAGATAAAGCACTAGAAAAAATGAATGAATATTTTGGTAATATTCATACATATTCAGATTTAATGGTTTTTAGTAATAAAAGAATTTTTAAGTTTGTTGAAAATTATGCAGTCAAAATCTTATTTATTCATACATCTACTAAACTTTACAATAGAATTATAGAAGAATTAGGAGAAAATGTTTTAGATAGTGTTGAACTTTATCTTTTAACATCTAATGCTTCAGAATGTCAAGCCTTTCTTAAAGATTATCATGGAGCTATGGCTATAATGAGATATGAAATGCCTCAAGATTGTTTTGATTAATTTTCTTTTAATAACTCTTTTGCTATATTAATGAATACACTTTCTGGTAAATCATCAATTTCTCCAGAAAAATATTCTTTTTTGTTTTTCTTCTCACAAACTACATTTGTTGACTTGATTTCTTCTTGTTCTAAATTTATAGTGGGTTTTATTTTTACTAGATTCATCAAACACGTGGATGTTTAATCTTATTAAATCATTCGATAAAATAAGATTAAGTCTCAATTTTTTTTTAGCACATTGGATTCATCTTTAAATGAACCCTTATTCTGCTGAAGAGACTCTTGAATTCTGATGTGTTTACTGGAATAAGGTCCCGAACCACCTTTCTTCTTAGAGTCTCTTTTATTCTGTCTATTCGTTTTTTCTCCGTCTTTTCTTGGCATTATATAATTATAAAGGAATTATTAATTATTCCAAACTAATAAGAATGTTTTTTTCAATTTTTTAAAAACAACATGATCTTTTTTCTTGATTAATAAGATTAAATCTAATGTTATTTCCACTATCGCTATTAATTAATGTATTATATTCTGTTATTTTTTCATATAAAACTTTAATAACCTCTTCAAAAATATGTGTTATATTATCAGAAGTTTTAGCACTACATTCAATATAATTTAGATTATTATTATTAATATATTCATCAATATCTTTTTGATTTACTATTTTTTTTAAATCTGCTTTATTACCTATAATAAAAATAGAAGCTGTGTCATTTATTTCTCTGATTTCATTTAGCCATCTATCTAAATCATGAAAACTTTCATAATTTGATACATCAAATATAATTAGTATTGCGTCTCCTTGCTTATAATAAGATTTAGTAATAGATCTAAATCTTTCTTGACCAGCTGTATCCCAAATTTTAATCTTATATTTAATACCATCTACATCAATAATTTTAGCTTTAAAATCAACTCCAATTGTTGTATTAACAGTTTTATGAAAAATATCATCAACAAATTTATTAGTAATAGACGTTTTTCCTACTGCAGTATTACCCGCTAAAACTATTTTGAAAAGGTAGTTGTAACCTTCAGTATTCAACATATAACTTTAATAAACAAAATATTTTTTAAAGTAATATTAGCAATGTGTTAAATTCCATAAATGAAACCATTCTTGACAAATTTTGTCCACAAAGTTATCAAAACAATCAAAATCTTTTGGATGGATACTTTTACTTATTGCAGATTTAATTGTAACATCTCTTTTTAAAGTTAATTTTTTTTCATTTAATACATTTTCTTTATTTGAAGTAATAATCAATTGGATTGGAAATTCATTTCTTTGATAAATTTCATTTATTAAACCCATTTTTAATTTTGATTTAATATCTTCTTTAGATTCTAATATTTTATAGTTCATTCTAGTTCCTTCTGGATAAAGTAAAGTTCTTTTGTTATAATAACCTTCTTTTTCCATATTTTTTTTACATAAATCATAAATATACTTTCTATTAGCTTTTCCTCTTGCAAACATTATACAACGATTATCGATCATTCCATTAACAGTCCCAAATCCCATCATGATAAAAGCTAAATATCTTCCCAAAGGACTAGATTCCATCGTATAATTATCAATAGCAAAATCTGCCCAACATCGATGATTAGAAAAAATAAATCCTTTTTCTATCAAATTCTCTTTTTTAATAAATTCTTGCTTTATACTTAAGACTTTATAAAATATTTTATTCATTAATTGTCCATCAATTTCAATACCTAATAATTTGGAAAATGGTCTCATTAATATTATAAATAATGGTAATAACCACATAAAATATAAATAAAATATAATAAAATATAATATGTTAAACATCTAATATATATAAAATAATATTTTCTTTATAGTGGCATAATCTTTTCACTCAATTAATTTCTAGAACTTTTTTCATTTCTATTACTAACATCCAATCATTTCTAGACATTTCATCTTTATAATGTTCTTTTAAACAGTCTATTGATTCTCTATTAATATTACTCATTAATTGAGAATCATTGCTAAAATGTCTATCCATGGTAACACTAGAATCATCAGTATCAACTTTAATACATACTTCTGATCCCACTTCAGCAATATCAATTTTTTTATGTTCTTTTTCAATTGATGTAACTTTACCAAGTACAATTTTGGTATCTGGTACAATTAAAGGAGTACCCAATTTAAGTTTTCCAGCATTAACAGTTACTCCAAAAACAAATGGATTTTTTCTATTAAAAACAAACTTTTTACCCATCATTTGCAATACACAAGGGAAAATAGCGGTGTCTTTATTAGATTCCTTTTTAACTTCTTTAATATCTTTATAATATTTCTTGAAACTATCTACAATATTATAAACAATTTCTCCTGTAATCAAATGCACTCCATCTTTTTTTGCAGTTTGTTCCATTTCAGAACTAATTTTCATATTGAAAACTAAGATTACTGAATATTCCCTTTTGTCATTAATTAAAGCTCTACTTGCTCTCATTAAATCTTTTTTGAAAATAGGTCCTATACTAGCTCCAGAAACAGGTATTTTTTCTTGTTTTAACAAAGTTAAGAAAGCTTCTAAAGAACCTAATGTAGATGCTTTTACATAAACACCTTCGTCTTTAAAATTTTTAGAATCTAATATCTGATTAACATCTTGCATTATTTGTTCTTTCTTTTGTTCAATAATATTATTAGTATCATCTTTGTCAATTCTAATTACTGAACTTCCAGCTACAATATTTTCTAAATCATTCGCAACAATTTTTAGACCCATAGAAGCTTTAATCATTTTATGATTAATATACTCATTTTTAACTCTCATTTCTTTCATGGGCTTAGGTGTTAACAATGATCTAATATTTGTTACAACAGGTCCATTTAAAGAAGCCATTATAATTTTATCCCCTTCATGAAGAATACCATCAGACAAAATAACATCTAAAGTAGTTCCAAGACCTTCTTCAGTTTTAACTTCCATAACTGAACATTCTAACTCTTCTGAAATAGTAAGTTTTTTAGTCATCCATTTCTGTGTCAAGAATACCATTAAAGCTAAAAGATCAGGAATACCTTCTCCAGTAATTGCAGAAACTGGTACTAAAGAATAAACTTGTTTTAATTGTTTATTTTTCATATATTCTTGTGTATTCAATCCTTGTTCTGCTAATTCTGTTTTAATTCCTAAAATTCTACTTTCTAATTCTTCAATTGAATGTTTATTTTGTTGTTTAATAGTTTTGTGTATGGGAGCATCTTTAATAGGTTGCCAATCATAAATTCTGTCTATTTTATTTAATGCTACAATAAAAGGAATATTCTTTTCCTTTAAAATTTTAATTGATTCAATAGTTTGTTTTTCTAAACCATGAACAATATCTACAATTAAAATTGCAATATCACACAATGAACTACCTCTATGTCTCAAATTTGAAAAGGATTCGTGACCTGGAGTATCTATCATCAAAATACCTGGAATATTATAATCAATATCAAATCTTCCTTCAATATCCTTAGTTTTTTGTCTTATATTTTCTATTGGAAAATATGAAGCTCCGATTTGTTGAGTAATACCACCAACTTCCTTATCTTGAATATTAGTTTTTCTAATATAATCAAGAATTTTTGTTTTACCGGTATCAACATGACCTAAAACACAACAAATTGGACTTCTTATATTTTCATCTATTTTTACAGATTCTTTAATTTTAATTTCTTTTTCTTGAGCTTCAGTTATTACTTCTTCTTCTTTTGATTTATCTGTATCTAAAGCTACTGATGAAGTTATAACAGCTCTAGCTCTCTTTTGTTCCCATTTTTTCTTTTGTGCTTTGGTCATATATCTACCTTCTCTTTTTTGTTTAGCTATTTCTTCTTCTTTTTTTCTAGCTTTTTCTAATCTTTCTACCTCCTTTCTTTTATTCTCTTCTTCTTCTTTTTTGAGTTCTTCTTCTTCCTCTTTTCTAATTTTTTCTTCCTCAAGCCTAATTTTTTCTTCTTCCTGTCTCTTGAGCTCTTGCATTTCTTTAATTTTCGCAATCATAGCAGCATTTTTAGGTGCTGGTTTTGGTTTATTATTAGGTTTTTTCTTTTTATCGCCCATTATAAATTATTAATTAAATTAATAATAGTCTATTTTTAAGTGTATTTTTTTCATTTTTTTTACATCCCAGATCTTAAATTTATATATTTTAATATATTAGAAGTAAAATAATGTCTATTAATGAATTTAAAGATTATGATGAATACATATCTTTAATCAAGAATACAGATTATGTAAAATTATTAGTTTTTAGTAAAGATAATTGTTCAGCTTGTAAACAATCATTAATTGAATCAGAAAAGATATTAAAATTATTTAATAATAAAAGATTAATTATTAATAAAGTTGTAATGCATTATGATAGTCAAAAAAATCTAACAAATTCGAAAATATTTGATAATTATAGAATAGACTTTGTACCAAGTTATGTTTTAATTTATAATAATAATTTTGAAAAAATGAAAAATCCTGAAATAAAATATTTGATAGAAAGAATAAAATGTATATTAGATAGATTTGAAAAATAGTAGATTTTTACCCCCTAAAAATAACAAAATAATATTATGTAAATATTAATATGAATCAAAGTAAAGATATCAATTTGTACCTAGGTGAATTTGACAATGAAAAAAAATATAATTATTTAAAAACTATTAACGGATTTAAAATTTTTCAAAGAAGGAGTTTTTATGGAATGAATCTATATAAAATACAAGGAAAAATGCCATGTGATAATTTAAAATGTATTGAATTCTTATCATCTCCTGAAATTAGAGAAGATATTTCTAAAGGAAGTATGAAATGTCAAGTTATTAAAAAAATAAATAATGATCAATGGTATGAACATATAAAAATTAAAACATCAGGAACTATGTTTATTGATCATATTTTTTCAGTAGAGTTATTAACAAGAACTAAAAATTTATTGTATTCTTATTCTCAAGATCCTCCTAATATGTATTATGAAGATGTTTTTGAAAAAAGAGATAATAATTTTACTGGTATTAGATGTGATCCCGTAGATAATAAAAAATGTTTATTGAATGTTATTTTATCTTTTGGTGAATTTGAAATGGGACAAGATGAAGTTTGTGAATCAATGGTTGAACATTTTGATCTATTAAAAGAAGCTATTAAAGCATAATTAATAAAATTTAATTTACTAAAATATTTTATTAATTAATTTAAACATTTATGAAAAGGTTTAACCATATATAAAAACCCGATAGCTATAAATAAAGAAACATAAAAAATTTTCCCTCTTTGATAAGAAGATTCTTTTTTTATTTCTAATTGTTCTTCTGTATATGAGTCTCTTAACGGTGTACCAATATTTCTAGAAGCTACAATATAGATTAAAGATGCTAAACTATAGGCAGCCATAACATAGGCTAAATAAATTGGAACTTGACAATTATTTAATAAATCCATTATAATATAATTTATATTATAATTTTTCTAATTTAATTTTTCTAATAAATTTAAAAAATCTTTATCTTGATTAACTTGTTATAACATTAGTTTACAAAAGGTATAGAATCACCTTCAAATATTACAATCAAAGTTATTTCTGCTATTACAATCAAAGTTATTTCTGCTATTACAATCAAAGTTATTTCTGCGAAGTTTTTACTATTCAACTAGTGATTTATTTTCTAAATTAGTTACATTTGTTAAAGCTTCTTGTCTTAATAACAATCTAATTATACTAGCTCTAGCAATTAGTTGTGTATTTTTTTTTATTTTTACAATTTACATTAGATTCATATTTTATTAAAGCCATTATTATTTCTCTACAAGTTGTCGATAAGGGGTTGTTACCATAAATATTTTCCACAACACACGCATAAATATTTTCCACAACACACGCATAAATTAAATCATAGATCATATTTCATATTTATATTTACTCTTAAAGATATAAATAATAAAGCAATCTGATTATAATCATATTTATGCTTTGTGGTTCATTTTTTTGAATTTAAAAATTCACTATATGCGTCTTTATAATTAAATGCAAAATTTTTTAAAAATTATTATTTTCTGTAAATTAATAAAAGTCAGAAAAAAATAATTAAAAAAAAATTATTTCTTGATATTTAATATAATGAATCATAAAAGATATAAAATTAATTATGATAAAAATAGTAATATAAAAGATAATAAAATTAGTACTAAAATTAAAAATATTTATGATAATTCAGATATGACACCAATTATTTTGAAAGAAATTACTTTATCTGATTCTCAAATTGGTGGTAATAGTGTAACATCTTCTAATGCCGATACTTATACAACAACTACTACTGATGTAGGATCAAATATAAATACTAGTTCTTTAGAAACAATAACAGATACAACAACTTCTACATCAGTAGATACTGAATCTACTAAAACAGGTACATCAACTGATTCTAAAACAGGTACATCAACTGATTCTAAAACAGGTACAGAAACTGATTCTAAAACAGGTACAGAAACTGATTCTAAAACAGGTACAGAAACTGATTCTACAACAGTAACTGATGAATCTTCCACTAATGGATCATCATCAGATGAAGAAGATGATTCATCATCTTCATCATCAAATTAATTTTATAATATGTTAATTATATTAAAATTAATTATTTATGATAAATAATGGATTTGAATTGCTTGTTCTAATAAAAGTTGTAGAGACATTCCTCTTAGATTAACTATTGTTAAAAGATCTTCTTGTTCCCTAGCAGCAATATGACCTTCTTTATTAACATTTGGTTGTCTATCATTTCTATAATTATATTCTAATTTTACTAAATTATCACCAGCTCTTAAATAAGCTGTTAAAGCTTCAATCATTAAATTATAGTTATTTTGATTTATTAAACTTTGTCTTAAATTTATTACTCTACCGCTAATATCTAAAATATGTTGAGGAACAGCTAAACCTTTAGCTCTATAATAAGCTTCAGTAATTATAGGCATATAAAATACTGATTGTGTTCTAGGCATTGAAGCAGGTGGAAGATTTGAAGAAATATTTCTTCTTGGATTATAAGTAGCTCGAGATCTATCATCAACTGCTCCAGATCTATCATCAACTGCTCCAGATCTATCATCAACTGCTCCAGATCTATCATCAACTGCTACTCTAGATCCATCAACAGATACTGTAGGTATTGATGAAGCTGCTGCAATATGTCTTAATGCAATTAAATTACCTTCAGTATCAATAGTATTACATTCACCATTTTCTGATAATGTTGAAATTTTCTTTTGAATAAGTAAATTTAAATCAGGATTATTATTTTTGAATCCTAACATTTGTAAATTTTCTGAATTATTACAATCTCTTATTGAAATTAATTGATTTAATATAGATCTTAATGATTCATCAACTTGAACATTTTGTTGATAAATTTCTATATTTTCTTCAATTGAAAGATCAGGAATTATACCTCCTGTTTGATTAATATATTTATGAATAAACATTATTATATTAATAAATATTATATTATTTTATGATTAACTTTTTAGTAAATTTTTAATAGTAAAAATTAAACCAAACTAAACATTAGAGATAAATACTATAATATTTATTTACATTTTTGATCTTTTTACACCATTATCAATAGATTATATAATTGTATAATTTTAGATCATAAAATTTATATATTTTTATTAAATAAAAAATTTTCTTTAAGTTAAAATAATAATCTAAATAAATGTTATTATGGATAAAAATAATTTTTCTATAACAAATCCAAATATTGGAGTTGTAAATGGGTTTTCTATAGAATATTTGGATGATATTAGAGAAGTATTTGATGATTTACCATCATTAGGAATTTTTAATCCATATGTTTTATTAGATTTATTAGTAGAGAGAAAAATGAATCATTTGAAAGAATTTTTAAATAAGAAGGGTAATATTTTAATATTTAATTACAATAAAGAAAAATTAAATTATAATTTTAAAATGAATGGACATAAAATATATAATCTAAAAAAACATCTTAAAGATGGATCTTATCATGATATTTTTATGGTAGAGAAAAATGAAAATATTGTTAATATGGTTTTAAGAAAACAGAAGGATTCAACAAGAATAGATTTTTTTGATTCATGTAGTGATTTTTTCATTCATGGATTTTTATCAAAATATTACAAAAAAATATTAGATACTGATATGGTTATTCCTAGAATTGATTATTTAGGAATAAATACAAAGGGTAATAAATTTATGGGAATTATGAATTTATATAAGGGTACCGTATTTGATATACTAGTCAACAAAGATATAAAAAATAAAGTAAAAAAAAATATTATCTTTAAATGTTTAGAACAAATTGCGTTTAATTTGATAACTTTACAAGAAAGATTTGAATTTAATCATAATGATATGAAAGTTAATAATATATTTTATTTATTAAATAACAATGATGAGGATTTAAAAGATGTAAAATTTTATTTAGGAGATTTTGGCTTTTCCAGAATAAAAGTGATACACCCTAAAACTAAAGAAATTGTAAATCTTATAGGAGGTGCATTATTAAATTATTCAAAAGATGAAGAATTATATTCATTTATTCCTAGTAAAGATTTATATTTTTTAATGTATAATATTTATGTTTATTCCAATTCTGAATTAAAAAAATCATTAGATTTCTTATTTTATGATTTAGGTAATTTTGATCAAGAATTAACAACTAAAGATAAATGGCTACAAATATATGATGATAAAATAGTTAGAGAAAATTATAAACCTAATAATTTCCTAAATATTTTACATTCAAATAAATATGCTAAAAAGTATTTAAGTGAACCATAACCTTATTAAATATATGCAATTTTATTTAATAACAGTATTGTATTATTTTTTAATAATCAGAAGTTTAGATTTTTGTATAAAAAAATATTTTCCAAAAAGTGCTTCTTATTTTTTACTTCATACTATTTTTAATACATGGGTGTCATGGATGGTATTTGAAGATGTTATTTTTACTTTATTAAACCCTTTAGATATTTATCAAAAAACATATTTTAGTGAATCTGGTATTTTAACAACTTTAGGTATTATGTGCTTTCATCTTAATCATTTATTATTCTATTCTAATTTGACAACAGAAGATTGGTTACATCATATTATCAGTTCTCTTTTAGTACCTATCACTGCATTTATTTTTCCTTTTAGTCATATATTAGCTTTATCTAATATTGTTATGTGTGGAATACCAGGAGGAATAGATTATTTTATGTTATTTTTAGTTAAAATTAATAAATTAAATAAATTGACAGAGAAAAGAGTGAATAGATTTTTAAATCTTTTAATTAGATGGCCTTTTATGTTTTTATGTTTTTATATTTTTATAGTTAATGTAATCAAATTTAATGTTGTCACAGATTATGTTATCTGGATGATTTTAGCTTTTGCTTTACATTTAACAAATGCTGTTTATTATTGTGATAAAGTTATTGGTAATTATTATTTAACATCTAATAAAAATCTTTAATAAGAATATATAAAATGTTTTATAAAATATCTGGAAATATAATTGAAAAAATGACAGATACAAGTGTTGCTGCAATGGGTAATTTTAGAATTGCCGATGGTTATGTATTAGGTGGTGATTGTGATACTAATTTCAGTACTCCCTATGCAAATAATGATGATGCTTCTTTAACAGGGTGTGCTGAAGAATGTTTAAAAAATGAAAAATGTCAAAGATTTTCATTTGGTAAAATAAATAAAAAAGCTGAACCGGGATTAGGTTGTAGAATATCTACAGATGGAAAATGTGGTGTAACTGTTGATAGATTCCAAAAAGAAAAAGATGAAGGTAAAACACTAGAATTTGATGAAAAACTTTATGGTTTAAATTTTTATAATGGACAACTTTATGATAAATTAAGTACTGATGAAATTAATAAAGTAAAAACTAATTTTAAATCTAACGTTGTAGTTAAATCTTCATCTTCTAGCACAAGTGTAGTAAATAACAAAGTAGTTAGTTCTGAACAAAAATCAAAAGTTCTTGAAATTGTTGATGGTAAAGTTGTAACGAATAAAGTTAATGGAGAAGATTTATTAAATAAAGATGAAGTAAAAACAAATCTAGAATCAGAAGAATCAATAGATACAAATCAAGAAGAAGTATCAACAGATACAAATCAAGAAGAAGAATCCTCAAGTACCATTTATATTATTATAGGTATTGTTTTATTATTAGCAATTATTGCAGGAGTTTATTTTATGGTTTCTAAAGATAAAACCGAATCAAATTAACTCTTCGATTTGAATTAATCTATTAAATTTAGCTACTCTTTCTCCTCTAGCTGGAGCTCCTAATTTAATATATTTAGCATGAATACCAACTGCTAAATCTGATATTAATGAACTATTAGTTTCTCCAGATCTATGAGAAACAATTACATCTAATCCTTTAAATTGCATCATTTTAGCAGCTTCTACAGCTTCAGATATGGTACCAATTTGGTTTACTTTTAAAAGTAAACTATTAGCCCAATTTTCTTGTAATCCTTTTTTAATCATATTAGGATTAGTAGTAAATAAATCATCTCCAACTATCATTAGTTTATCACCACATAAATTAGTGAATTTTTTCCAACCATTATAATCTTTTTCATCAAAAGCATCTTCAATACTTTTTAAAGATGGATGTTTTTTTATTAATTCAATGTAATAATTAATTAGTTGATCTGTTGTTAAAAACATATTAGTTTCAATTTCATATAATTGAGTATCCGAATTGTAAAATTCACTAGCTGCACAATCTAAAGCTAACATAATATCTGTACCTAATTCTAAATTAGATTTTACAACAGCTAATTCAATAATATTTAATGCTTCATCAGGAGTATCTAATTGAGGAGCAAAACCACCTTCATCACCTAAATTTTTAGCTGAGATACCATACTTTTCTACTAATAATTTCTTTAAATTATTATAAACAGAAAATACCTGTTCTACTCTTTTAGTAAATGGTACTTTATCAGAAGTCATAATCATAAATTCTTGAATTTTTAAATTACCTCCCGCATGTTTACCACCATTTAAAATATTTACCATAGGAATTGGAGTATTATTAATTCTTGGATATTTATAAATTTTATTAAAATATTGAAATAATTCTAAATCTGATAATTTTGATGCAGCATCTGCTATAGCAAATGAAATTGCTGTAGTAGTATTACCACCTAAATTAGTTTTTAATTCAGTACCATCTAAAAATTTAAGTTGGTTATCACAAGTTTTCAAATTTAATAAAGTTTTTTTGTCTAAGTACATTTTATTATTCAAGTTTTCTAAAATTTTTAAAATATTACATACACTTTTTCCCATAAAATAATTTTTATTTCCATCTCTTAATTCTAAAGCTTCATTAGAACCTGTAGATGCACCTGATGGAGCTGCTTGCCTACCTATTACTTTATTATTCAATAAAATATCTACTTCAATGGTAGGATTACCTCTACTATCTAATATTTGTCTTCCATTAAATTTATATCCATTAATAAATTTGTATTCTTTATTAAAATAATCTAGATAAATTGGCTTTCCAGTTGGAATTTCAAAATTGCAAATTTCTTCTAATTTAAATATACCTAAAATCACTAATAATGCTCTGATTGAATTTCCATGAGCAACTATTAAAATTCTCTTATTAGATTCTATTTGTGTTTTAATAGTGTTATTGAAAAATCTTTCTACTCTTTCAATCACATCTATTAAATTTTCACCATTAGGAGGTCTTACATCTACACTTCTTCTCCATAATTGAACTTGTTCTTCTCCATGAATTTTGGCAATAGCTTCTTTATTATTACCAGTCAAATCTCCATAATCTCTTTCATTTAATGCTTCATTTTTAATAATAGCAAAATTTTGATTAGTTTGTTCTTTAATAATTTCACAAGTAGAAAATGCTCTTTTGAGATTACTAGTGTATGCAAGATCAAACTCTTCAGTTGTTATACAATTTTTAGCTTCAATAATACCTTCTTCAGTTAATTCTACATCTTTAAATCCTGTAAAAAGATTTAATTTATTCCATTCACTTTGACCATGACGAATTATTGTAAGTTGCATATTTTTTTATAAATATATATTAAGATAATATTTCTATAAATAATTATTTTTTTACTCTTTTATTAAAACACCAATTAAACCACCATTTATACCTATTTTATTAATATTAGCAATTGATTTTTTATTATTTTTTAAAAAATTAATTAATTTCTTTTTTTTATTTTCAATATCATTAATATTTTTTGTTTTATTAAACTGTGAAATAGTTATATAATTAAATCGAATTCTATTCATTTCCTCATCTAATTTAAATAAATATTTAATATTTTGATATCTATTTATTTTGAATTTATCAAAACAAAAAGATTTTTTATTCATAATTAATACGTCATTATTTGAAAAATCATTATTGACTGGTCTGAATATTCCATCTTCTGATAATTCGAAATAAACATTATAATTAAATAACAACAAATAATCAATTAATCTTTCTAATTTACTAATATCTTCTACTATAGCTAAGTGACTAGATTTAAATTCATAAATTTCGTGCACTTTTATTATCCCATCTTCTATTTTAAAAATAAAACCATCTAAATCCTGTTTCATTCCTTTTTTCTTATTTTCTTTAATATTCCAAATATTATTAGCTAAAATCTCGCCTACATGATATTCTGGTCCTAATTGTTTGGCAAATTTTTTTAAAATATCAAATCCTAATCTTTCAAATCCGATTCCCATTTCAGAACCATTATATAATTTTAATTTATTAATTTTTTTTAATAGTAAATATTTTTTGTATTGAATTTTTTTTTCTATATTATCGTCAATAATAATATTATTTCTTATTTTATTTATTTTTTTACAAGCTTTCATTTGATTAATTTCTATTAAAATTGGCTCAATTTTATTAAAAATTTCATTTTTATTAAGACTCCTATTTTTTAAATCTTCAATTAACTTTATTTTTTTTTCATTAGCATCTAATATTTTTCTATCAATAATATCTTGTGTCAAGTCATTAATTTCTAAACTATTTTGTTCTAAAAATGGTTTAGCAAAATTAAATTGACTATTATAATAGGAATTCATAGAAGCTTCATTTTTTAATTTTTTAATCTCACTAATTTCTTCCCTAAATTTATTTTCTATTATTTTATTTCTAAAATAAGTTTTTTGATTACTTTTATAAATAATATTCTGATACCATAAATTTAATTTATTATTAGAAGTTAATAATTTAGGAATGAAATCAGCGAATCCAGGAGATATGTTTTGGTCTATTTGTATATCAAATATTATTTTTTGATATTTTAATTTATTACTTATTATATTTCGCAGATCTGTAATTACTTTATTCATTATATATTTTTAATGTTTTATTTCTTTAATTATTTTATTTCATTTAAATAATGATATGGATTTTTTTTTTAATATTTTTTTTATTGGTGATTTATTTATTTATTTATAAATTTATAAATCATCGAAAATTTAGTAAAAAAAATGGTATTGAATTAATAATTAGAATTATAAAAGCCTATAAATTACCTATGGTATTTATTTTAGATTTAAATAATCCAAATTCATATACAAATGATTTTATTAAATACCAATTAAAAGCTAAAAATGTTAATTATTTTACAATTAATAATTTAGAAACTTTTAAAAATTTATATCAAATATATAATAATTTTTATGAATCTAAGTTTTTAATTTTTATAAATTCGATTGATTATTCGACACATTCAAAATATTTTAAAAAGTATTATCAAAATATTTTAATTCTAAATATTTATTATAATAATTCAATTAACTTTTTTGAATTTAAAATAAATACAATAAAGTCTTTAATAAAAGAGTTAAGATTAAAAATTGAATATTTAGATTCTAATATTAAAACACTTAGTATATCTAATAAAATTATTTTTAATGAACTTGAATATGCATATGATATTCAATTAATCGATAAAAAATCTATTAACAATTTAAAAAACCATGATTATAATAAAATAATAATACCATATGAATACTTTTTATTTAAAAAAAATGTAGCTAGTTATTTATCAAAAAATTCAATCTTTAAAGATGTTTACTTAGAAAAAGAAAATAATTTAATAAATAAAATTAATAAAGTAAGAGAAATAAATAAGGTATTTAATGGTATTAATGATTCATATGATTTTTATCCAAAATTTCCAACAAACTTTAATTTTACTAGAAATAAACAATTATTTAATTTTATAAATTACTATGATAATTTAATTATTTTTGTTGATGAGAAAATTATTTTAAATAGAGACTGTTCTTTAATATTATATGATTTGAAAAAGATATTTGGATGTAATGTTATTATAGATTCAATTGATAATTTAAAAATTTCAGAAAATATTAATTATATTATCATATGTCATAGAAATAACAAAATAGTAGGTTGTAGAAATATATTGGTTTATAATTTATTTAATTTTAAATCGGTACTTACTTATATTTTTAGTAAAATATTCGAATTACAAATAAATTATATAAATGATAAAAAATTATTTTTTTATGAGAATGGAAATGATTTATTATTAAGTAATAAATGTAATAATGATGAATTATATAATAAATTAAAAGAAGAAATAATTTGGATTCAAAATATTGATCATATTAATATAATAGAATATCTTAAAATAATCAGTTTACAAAAAAAAACATTTATTCATATTATATTAGATTGTTATCCATCTGATAAATTAATAACATTACTTAATAAATTAGAATTAAAATATATTATTTATTTGAAAAATAGAATACATAAATTGACTTCAATTAACAGTCTTATATTAGATATTAAACAAATTAATATAAATAATTTAAAAGAAATTGTTTATCAGTCATATAAAGGACTGATAATTTATTATTACTAACTTTTTTCTATTAATTCTCTAATCTTTCTATTAGGAATTATCATGTTCTCATCTAAGTATTCCCTTGTTAAAGGATCAAAATTTCCTACTTCATTAAGATGTTGTATTAATGCTGCGTGTTCATAGGTATTGCCATTGGGTGTAATGTAGGGATCTTTATACATTTCAAATGTTAAAGGACAACAAAACAGATCTTGATCAATATCATTTATAACTTTTTCTTGATATTGATTTACTGATTCTTCTAAATTTTTATTTTCTAAATCAATTTTTAATTGTTCTTCAATTTTAAATATCCCATTTTCAAAATCATTCATTTTTAAATGACTTAAGCCTATATAAATATTACATATATTTTTATGCTCTTGAAATTTCAAGCATTTATTAAATTGACAAATAGCTTCATAATAATTCTCTAATTTGTAATAACAAAATGCTTTTTTAAAATATAAATAAAAAATATTTTCAGAATTTTCAGAACAATGATTATCAATATTTTTTATTGCTTTATCGAATTGCTCACAATCTATTAAATAATCGATATATTCTATATAATAACTTATTTTTTCCTTCATATAATTTTAAAAATATAATATTTTTATTTTTAAAACTTAATTTATTAATTAGCAGTTGGTACATTTATTAATTAGCAGTTGGTACATTTATTAATTAGCAGTTGGTACATTTATTAATTAGCAGTTGCTACATTTATTAATTAGCAGTTGGTACATTTATTAATTAGCAGTTGCTACACTTTGTTCATCATCATCAGAATCAATAAATGCATCCGATACTTCTCCATCATCATCTGATTCAACAAAAACATCATTTTTTTTTGGGGGTGTTTTCTTTTTTTTTTCAGTAATATCTTCTACATTTATAATTTCATTGTCTTTGACATCACATAATTCAATATTATATTTTAATGATTTGTAAAATCTTCTTCTACAATATCCTTGATTAATAAATACTTTTAGATTATCAACAATGTCTACAATTAAAGGTTGAACTTCATGATCATTTCTTCTTAAAATTCTTCCAACAGATTGTTCAACATTTTTTCTAGAAGTTATTAAGATTAATGTATTTAATGATGGGATATCTAATGCTTCTGATGCCATTGAATAAGTTGCAAAAATAACATCTTGTTCTTCTGCTATTTTTAATTTATCCATTTTCATTCTGCCAATGTAATAATCTGAAGTACACGTTTCTGTTGCATCAAATTTTTCTTTAATTTTTTCTAATTGTTCAATTCTATCACCAAGAATTAAAATTTTTCTTTTAGGTTCTTTGGTTTTTAGATCTACTAATAGTTTAGATACAAAATTATTTCTTTCAGGTATCTTAGTTATATTAGTTAAAGTTCTAGCCATAATAATTTTACCATTATAATTATTTCTAATTTCTTTAAAATTTTTATGACAACAATGATACTTCATAATTTTAACTAAAACACTTTCATTACATTTTTTTGGTGCCTTATATAAAGTATCTCCAAAATACCAAAATAAAACTTTTTCTAATTTATCGGCTCTATTTGGTGTTGCTGAAAGAGCTAATGTTTTTTTACAAGCAATAATTGGTAAAGATTTTGAAAAATATCTAGAAGGAGCATGATGAGCTTCATCAAAAATAACTAGACCAAAATCATTAAATAATTCTTCATCGTATTTTTCTTTACTAATACTTTGTAACATACCAATCACAATATCTTTACCATCTATGTCTATTTTGTTTTGTCTAATTATACCAATAGACGCGTTTGTGAACTGTTCTGCTCTTTCTTTCCATTGATTCAATAAAAAGGATTTATGTACAATAACTAATGTCTTAACCTTTAATAAACAGGCAACATGTAAACCTAATACTGTTTTTCCTTGTCCACAACCTAAAGATAGTAGACCACCATCATGCGATTCTATTTTTTCCATAATTTGTTTCATAATAACTTTCTGATAATCTCTTAAATCTCCATTAAATTTAAGATTTACTTTTTCTCCTTGTAATTCTAAATCTTTATCTGCTGGGCCAAACCTTTTGATTCCATAATATTTTGGTATTGCTAAATATTCTTCATTTTCTTTGAAAACTTTAAATTTCTGTGGTTTGGCTCCAAAGTCTCCTGATATATGAGGAACAACAGTTAATTCTCTTCTAAGATCATCTAGTGTCTCAGTATCATAATATTTTTTTTTAAGCAAATAGCCTTGCTTACACATAATTGACTTTTTTACCATTCTCTATAAATAGAATTGTTTTGTATTTAAGTATTTACAAAAAAAAAATATATATAAATATTTTTAAAAATATTATAGAAAAAATTATATCTTATAATAATATATAAAATCATAACTCATGGATGAATTTAATAGAGTAGTTAATGAAGCACTTTCTATTTTAGATAACCAAATAGTAAGCTCTGTTTTAGGTCTATTTCTTGTATTATATGCAGGTTTAGCCGCTCCAAAATTGCCTAGAAGCATTGCTAGACTTTTCGACAATCCTGTATTTAGAGTAATTGTATTGTTTTTAGTTGCTTTCATGGCAACAAAAAATAAATCTGTTGCTTTAATTGCAGCTGTCGGTTTAGTTGTTTCTTTCCAAACTTTAAATAGACACAAAATGAATGATCAATTGATCAATGCTATAGAAGAAGAATCTGTAGTTGCACCTAATACTGCAGAAACAGCAGTAGAACAACCTGTTCAAGAAGAAGAAATTACTGGAGTAGCCACTGGTGATTTTGCTGGTTTACCTACTGAAGAAGAACAAGCTTTATACTTAGCTGAAGAAGAAGTAATGCAACATGTACATGCTGCCGAAGAAGAAACCCACAGACATGCTCATCAAGAAGAAACCCACAGACATGCTCATCAAGAAGAACATAGAATGGGATTCACTGAAGATGAAGAAAACATTGCTGAAGTAATGGGCGAAGAAGAAATGCAAATGGCTATCAGTGGTTTCGGCGGTAATGAATATGCTGAACTTTAATTTGAATCAATCAAAATAATATAATAATTTATTAAAATTAATATATTATTAATATTATATGAATAAAAAGGATATTACAATTGGAGTTTTAATATTAATTATTATTGGGGGTGCTACTGGTTTAGGAATTATTAGTTATATTGTTTATAAAATATATTTATGGTTTATAAATTATGATCCATTTGAACCAATAACAAATACTGTAAATGATATCATATCTGATACTACAAAAACAGTTAGCAAAGTTGGTTCTGGTACAAAAAAAACAACTAAAAAGATTAGTTCAGGCACAAAAAGTACAACATCCAAAGGAAAAAAAAAGATTGGCCTTTAAAATTTAAAATATAGAATTTTATTTTAAAAAATAATTTCTAATTATTATTAAATATGTTAGATAGTAAAACTGATTATTTTTTTGTGATTATATTTTTTATAGTTGTTGCTGCATTTTTAGGAATAAGTATTGTAAATATCATTGATAAAAAATTAAGTAATATTTCTATTAATGTACCTAAAATTAAACTACCTCCTTCTGAAGTAACTGTAAATTTTGAAAAAAGTGGTTCTAGCTATAAAGTTAAGTGTAGTAAAAAAGAAATTAAAAAATCATATTCTAGAGATTCTGATGTTTTAGAACAAGAATCATCTGCTACTCAATATGAAGTCTTAGATAATGATAAAAATATAAATGATAAAAAGATTAATAATCAAGATTATGATGAAGATCCTGAATTAAATAAAGAAGTTATAATTCACGACATACCTAAAAAAATAATAAATAAAGATATTGAAATATCTTATGCAGATTATGAAAGTGAAATAGAAGATGAGAATTTAGAAGTTGGTAAAACAATTGAAATTAGAGAAAATATGACTGGATTAACTGCTGAACAATTTTTTAATAAACATTATGTTAACCCATATAAACCTGTAAAAAATAAAAGAAAAAAACAAATAAAACACTTTGAAGCATTTAATAATGTGGATTATCAGTAGAAATTGTACCAGTAATAAAATTTTTAATCAATAAATATTAAATAAAATTTTAATTTTATTTAATAATTATAAGTATATGGACAAAGAAACATTTGAAAATATATATAAAATAAATACTTTAAAAGATGATTCTTGTAAACCTAAAGACGATATTCAAAAAGAATGGGATCAAGATTGTAAAGAATTTTCTGATACACCTTTACCTAGTGTTTTACCAGCAGTTAGAAGAATTATTGCAATTGGAGATTTACATGGAGATTGGAAAGTAACTATTGAATCTTTAAAAATTGCGGGAGTTATTGATGATAATAATAAATGGACTGGTGAAGATACAGTTGTTGTTCAAATAGGTGATCAAATTGATAGATGTAGAGGTTATCAATATAAATGTGATAATAAAAATGCAACTATTAATGATGAAAATTCTGATGTTAAAATTTTAAAATTCTTTACTGAAATGCATAAAGAAGCTCAAAAAAAAGGTGGGGCTGTATATAGTTTATTAGGAAATCATGAATTAATGAATGTTATGGGTGATTTAAGATATGTTTCTTATAAAGGATTATCTGAATTTGATGAAGAAAATAATAATATGATAAAAGGTAGAAAAAATAGAAGAGATGCATTTAAAAAAGGAAGTGATTTGGCTAACTTTATGGGATGTACCCGGCAAGCAGCATTAATTGTTGGTAGTAACTTGTTTGTTCATGCTGGTATTGTTCCTAAATTAGCTAAAAAATATAGTGTTAAAGATATCAATGTATTAATTAGAAAATGGTTATTAAATAAACTTGAAGATGGTAATGAATTAAAAAAAGTATTAAAAAAAACAGATTATTCTCCTTTTTGGTTTAGAACTTTAGGACAATTAGCTCCTAATTTAGAAATGGAGAATGATGGAGGAATTTGTGATAAATTTGTACCACCTGTCATGGATATCTATAATATTAATAATATAATTATTGGACATACACCTCAATCATTTATTACTGATGAAGGCATTAATTCTACTTGTAGTAATCATGTTTGGAGAGTAGATATTGGGGTATCCGATGCTTTTTCAGTTTATGATAAAGAAAAAACAGCTAAAAATCCTAATAGAAATGTTCAAGTCTTAGAAATTTTAAATGATAAAGAATTCAACATTTTGAAATAAATAATATCAACATATTATTTAATGAACATTATTAATTATCTAAAAAGGGTAAATAAATTTGATATAGAAAAAATAGACTCTAAATGTGTTATTTTACCTATTAATTTGTATGAATTTAATGATCTAGAAATAAATAATCAATATATAAAAATATTTAATAAATTAATAAATTTCATGAAATCTAATTATGATATCAAAATAGAAATAAGTAAATATGATTTATTTCATGGTCATTTATATCAGAATAAAAAAAATGGAGACTTAGAAATATTATTCCATATTAGAGAATATCCCAAAGATTTTCCTTTAGATCTTGGATATTGTCAAAAGGAAAGCAATATTGTAATGGATTCTAGTTTTAAGCATAGAAATATTAAATACAAAATTAATAAAGATGAATTCGAAGTTTTATATCCAATTAATCCAGATATAACAAATACAGTTAGAGAAGCCATATTAGGAAAACCTATAATCGATATTTTTACATTAAATAATCAAAAAATTTATATTTCTTTAAGATAAATATCTAAATTGTAAATAACAAAGCTATAGAACATATGACATCTGATCAAATGACAAATGAAGATTTTACGTCTAAATATAATGATAATGAACAGCTATCTAACTTCAAGATATTGTTAAAATTTATGATGAATAATTAAAATTAATTATTATTTAATTGTTAATTTTAAATTAATTTATGCAGATTTTGATGCCTTGTCGACGGATGTTTTTTTGCTTCCTTTTTTAGCAGCTTTTTTGCTTCCTTTTTTAGATCCTTTTTTAGCACTTTTTTTGGAAGCTTTTTTGCTTCCTTTTTTAGATCCTTTTTTAGCAGCTTTTTTGGAACCTTTTTTGCTTCCTTTTTTAGCAGCTTTTTTAGCACTTTTTTTGGAACCTTTTTTAGCAGCTTTTTTAGATCCTTTTTTTGCACCACCTTTCATGGCTTTAGATCCTTTTTTAGATCCTTTTTTAGATCCTTTTTTGGATCCTTTTTTAGATCCTTTTTTGGAACCTTTTTTGGAACCTTTTTTGGAACCTTTTTTAGATCCTTTTTTAGCAGCTTTTTTAGATCCTTTTTTTGCACCACCTTTCATGGCTTTAGATCCTTTTTTGGATCCTTTTTTGGAACCTTTTTTGGAACCTTTTTTGGAACCTTTTTTAGAACCTTTTTTGGAACCTTTTTTAGAACCTTTTTTACCAGCTTTTTTAGATCCTTTTTTAGATCCTTTTTTACTAGATTTTGATCCCTTGCCAACTGCAGCTTTTTTAGATTCCTTTTTTGCAGCTTTTTTGGTACCTTTTTTACTTGATTTTTTAGCACCACCAACTAATTCAGTTAAACCAACAGCAGATTCAACAGCATGAAGTCTGGTATAAATGTCTACGATTTTATCGTTGATATTTTCCATAGATAAATAATAAAATATTTAGAAAAAATAATTAGAGTAAAAACAAATTATTAAAAATATTTTTTTTTATAATATTTTTTTTTTAATAATAAAATGACTTTTTATATTACTATTTAGACATAGAAAATCATTATTTTTTTGAATAAGATAAATAGTTTATGCTTTGTACAAATTAATCTCTTTAAGATTAATGACTAGAAAGTATAATTTTTTTTTTTATGCTTTGTACAAATTAATCTCTTTAAGATTAATGACTAGAAAGTATAATTTTTTTTTATGCTTTGTACAAATTAATCTCTTTAAGAT
>JGI20157J14317_10000210_pt1 | contig 66500 bp, 60 predicted proteins | sample COG_07_FD_14317 | JGI IMG/M metagenome (IMG submission 14317)
TCTGATAAAATAGTAGATGTGCGATATATTGGCGGATTTGGAATTCCAAAATTTTCTTTAGGAGAAAGTCCTAAATGAGTTAATTTTGTTTCAATTTTGGGTGTTTTTTTCGGCATTTTTCATTTTTCCTGCGGTTTTTAGGGCCCTATCTGCGTAATATGATTTTTTATTAAATTGTCATATTAATTTAACTGTTTAACTAATGTTCCAATGTCGATAGTCTCTTCTACACATGTTAGCCTTTTACCAAAGACACTCAATATAGTATCAGGCTCACCACACAAATGAATATTAAATAAGTGAGGAAACGAAATTATGAATAATATTTCCATAGTACTCGTTGCTATCGTAGCCGCAGCTGCAGGTTATTTTGGTAGTACGATGACGAAAAACGAAGCACCTGCACCTGCTCCTGCAGCTGAAAAGACTGAAACAGCGTCTGTTGAAGCAACGCTTAATGCTGTGAAAGCTAAAGGTTTTGTGCAGTGCGGTGTAAGCCAAGGTCTACCTGGCTTCTCAAATGCAGACGACGCCGGTAACTGGACTGGCATCGATGTTGATGTGTGTCGCGGTGTTGCTGCTGCTGTCTTCGGCGATGCATCCAAAGTAAAATATACACCACTTTCATCAAAGCAGCGCTTTACAGCTCTTGCGTCAGGTGAGATTGACATGCTGTCTCGTAATACAACATGGACAATGACACGTGATACTCAGCTTGGTCTAAACTTTGCTGGCGTTAACTATTATGATGGTCAGGGCTTCCTTGTTCCAACAAAGCTTGGTATCAAATCGGCTCTTGAAATGGACGGCGCAAACGTTTGTTCACAAACCGGAACAACAACTGAGCTGAATGTAACTGACTTCTTCCGCGAAAACGGCATGAAGTTCAATCTTGTTGCATTCGAAGAAGCTGATGCGGTTGTTGCTGCGTATGATTCAGGCCGTTGTGATGTTTACACAACAGACCGTTCAGGTCTTGCTGCTCAGCGCACAAAGCTTGCGAACCCAGACGCACATATGGTTCTGCCAGAAATTATTTCAAAAGAGCCTCTTGGCCCGGTTGTCCGCCAAGGTGATGACCAGTGGTTCAACATTGTTCGCTGGACATTGAATGCGATGATAAATGCTGAAGAAATGGGCGTCACATCAGCTAACGCAAAATCAATGGCAAATGATAACAACCCTTCAATCAAGAGACTTCTTGGAACAGAAGGTGCATTTGGTGCAGAACTTGGTCTGTCAAACGACTGGGCACTAAATATCATTTCTCAGGTTGGTAACTACGGTGAAAGCTATGAAGCTCACGTTGGTCCAAACACACCTTTGAAACTTGGCCGCGGTGTTAACGCATTGTGGAGCCAGGGTGGTATCCTTTACGCACCACCAGTGCGCTAACTAAAAAATAGAAGCTGGCCGGATATGATGTTCGGTCAGCTTTTTTAATATATTTTCTCAAATGAAAATGTGAACTAATGTATTTTAATAGTAATAATTTGTCCGCTNTTATTAATGANGCCCGTGTTCGTAACATTGGGTTTCAAGTGCTTATTATTGGCGCGCTTGTCTTTTCAGTATGGTGGCTGATGGACAATACTCTTACCAATCTGGAAAATAGAGGAAAATCTCTTGGCTTCGGGTTTTTAGTCCAGACTGCTGGTTTTGAAATTAGTGATACTCTTGGTACATGGCTATTTGACTATGAGGTTGGTGTATCAACCTACACCGATATTTATTTTATTGGCATTACCAATACCCTTTTGATTGCAGTGCTAGGGATTTTTCTTGCGTCCATTATTGGGTTTACCGTTGGAATAATGCGGTTATCTAATAATTTTGTCCTTAAATATTTCGCGACTGTTTATGTTGAAGTTATTCGTAACGTTCCCCTGCTTTTGCAGCTTTTTTTCTGGTATTTTGCTGTTCTTGGCATTCTGCCTGGCGCTCGTAGCCAGTTGGAAGTTCTTGGTGGACTAGGCGGGTTAAATATTACAGGTCTTTACCTTCCTGCGCCTGTATTTCAAACCGGTTTTGGCGTGGTATTTTTTGCTTTTATCGCTAGTCTTGTTCTTTCTTATGGCATAGCAAGACTTTCTAAAAAGAAACAAGAAAAGACAGGGCAGGGCTTTAACGTTGCGCTAATTGCTCCTGTACTCATTATTTTAATCACTGGTACAACTTATGTGATTATGGGCGGCCCGCTTGACTGGACATTCCCTGAATTTAAAAACACTGGGCCGATTTTCAAACGCGGCTTTCAGAGTGATACTGGCATGGTTCTCGTGCCTGAAATGCTTGCTGTCCTGTTAGCCCTAACGCTTTATACCGCTGGCTTCATTGCAGAAATTGTTCGGGCAGGCATTGTCGCTGTTTCTAGAGGGCAGACTGAGGCATCCTATTCTGTTGGTCTGCGTCCGGGCGTTACCTTGCGCTTGATTGTTATCCCGCAGGCGATGCGGATTATTATTCCGCCTTTGACGTCGCAATATTTGAATCTGACGAAAAATTCGTCTCTTGCTGTCGCGATTGCCTATCCTGAGCTTGTGTCTATCTTTGCTGGAACAGCGTTAAATCAAGTGGGCAAAGAAATTGAAATGATCTTTATGGTTATGAGTACCTACCTTGTAATCTCGTTAATCACTTCGTTCTTCATGAACTGGTTTAATGCCAGAGTAAAAATTGTTGAGCGCTAGGCGAGGGATTAGTAGATAAAATGACGCAACACTCCCATGATTCAGTCTTTGTTAGAACAGTTGATGCTGAAACATTGCCGCCGCCGCAGAACCAGTCCGGTATCAGAGGCTGGCTCTGGCGTAATCTTTTTTACAGTGTCATGGATTATTCATCTGTGGGCGCGTCGGTGCGGTCTCTTGCGATGCTCTTCTTCACCGTCTTGGTATCTTATGTCGGCATAACACAATTATGGTATTTGCTTGATTTTGTCTTTCTGTCAGCTGTCTGGTCAGACCCAACCGGTATAAAACGTGAGGCATGCTGGACGGTATCGCAAGGCGGCACGCTACCGGATGACTGGCATGCTGCTTGCTGGCCATTCGTTTTTGCAAAGTTAAAGTTTCTGGCTTACGGCCCCTATCCTATGGATGAGTTGTGGCGTGTTAATGTCACAGGTCTGCTGGGACTAGCCGGTATATTCTGGTTGCTTATCGAGGCGCTACCATTCCGCAGGTTAGTTGGTGTCCTGATGCTAACAGCCTATCCTGTGATTGCCCTTATTTTGCTTACTGGCGGTGCGAGTGACGCAAATTATGTGAATTCTGGCGCCTATATTCTTGTCGGGCTGGCTCTTATTACGGTTGGCCGTCTTGGTCAGCGCGGCCTGCTGGGCGTTCTTGCGTCTGATTTTGCCAGTATTATTGGGTTTGTTGGCTGGTCACTCATTGTCTATCAGGTTCTAATGCTCATCTTTAGTGTTGATGTTGGGCTTGAGCCTGTTGGGACAGGTGATTGGGGTGGTCTTCTGATTACCCTTGTTGTTGCTGTGACAGGGATTGTTGTATCGCTACCTCTTGGTGTTGTTCTTGCCCTCGGCAGACGCTCTAATATGCCGGTAGCGCGGCTTCTCTGTACGATTTTCATTGAATTTTGGCGCGGTGTTCCTCTGATTTCGGTTCTATTTATGGCCTCTGTTATGATTCCGCTCTTTCTGCCCGAAGGCGTGAATTTCGATAAACTTATGCGTGCGCTGATTGGTGTGATGCTATTTTCTGCTGCCTATATGGCTGAAGTGGTGCGCGGCGGCTTGCAGGCAATTGATAAAGGGCAGTATGAAGCAGCAGAGGCTATGGGCCTTACATACTGGCAGTCCATGCGGCAGATTATTCTGCCACAAGCGCTCACCCACGTTATTCCGGGTATCGTGAACACCTTTATCGGCTTGTTCAAGGATACAACGCTCGTATCTATTATTGGACTGTTTGATTTGCTTGGCGCGGGGAAGTCGGCGATTGCTGATGCGTCTTGGTCGTCCCCCGTTCAGGCAATATCAATTTATCTGTTTGTTGCGTTTATTTTCTTCGTCTTTTGTTTTGGGATGTCGAGATATTCAATCTTTATGGAAAACAAATTAAGCAAATCTCGGTCACATTGACACGTTAGAAATTTTTTGGAGGCTACCTAATGGCTGGAACATCTCGCACATCATCAACCAATATGGTTATTGAAGATGAAGTCATGATCTCGATGCAAGCCGTTAATAAATGGTATGGCGATTTTCATGTTCTTAAAGACATTAATCTAACGGTTAATAAGGGTGAGCGGATCGTGGTTTGTGGACCGTCCGGGTCTGGTAAATCAACCCTTATCAGATGTCTTAATCGCTTAGAAGAACATCAGGCTGGCACGATTAAAGTGCAAGGCATTGAAATTAATAATGATTTAAAAAATATCGATGAAATTCGCCGTGAAGTTGGGATGGTATTTCAGCACTTCAATTTATTTCCACATTTAACAATCCTCGAAAACTGTACATTGGCACCTATNTGGGTTCGTAAAACACCAAAGGCAGAAGCAGAAGCGATTGCGATGAAATATTTAGAGCGGGTAAAGATTCCTGAGCAGGCTCATAAATACCCCGGCCAGCTTTCTGGTGGTCAGCAGCAACGTGTTGCGATTGCCCGGTCTTTATGTATGGAACCTAAATTGATGCTGTTTGATGAGCCAACATCAGCGCTAGATCCAGAGATGATCAAAGAAGTGCTGGATACAATGGTCTCCTTGGCTGAAGATGGTATGTCGATGATTTGCGTTACCCACGAAATGGGCTTTGCGCGCAAAGTGGCAAACCGTGTTATTTTCATGGATGAAGGCCAGATTGTTGAACAGAATGAACCTGAAGAGTTCTTCCAGAATCCTCAATCAGACCGCACAAAACTATTCCTGAGCCAGATTCTCGGACATTAAGAGCTTTGTTCTATCGGTAATGCGAGCAGGGCTATCCAGTTACGGCCGGCCCCGTTTCTAGTGGCGCATCAGAACTACCCCACTGTGTCCATGACCCGTCAAATAACTGTACGTCCGTCTTACCAAGCAGGGCAAAGGCAAGCGTCAGGCCAGCAGCCGTCACGCCTGAGCCGCAACTTGTTATAACCGGCTTATCCCAGTTAATGCCTGCTTTATCAAATAAAGCCCGCAGCTCCTCTTTGGATTTCAATAGTCCTGAATTAGCATCAAGGATATCATTTATTGGCAGGTTAAGGGCGCCCGGTATATGTCCTGAACGCAAGCCCGGACGTGGTTCTGGGGCTTGTCCTTCAAAACGGGCGCTTGCGCGCGCATCCAAAATTTGCGGCGCTGTGCCGGCCTCAACAAGACCTCTTAGCTGGTCCATCAGTATTACATTAGCATCTGATGCAGGTGACGGGGTGAATGTCGTCGCAGACGAAGGCGTAGTATCATCACCTGAAGCTGTTGGCCCGCCAGCATCTAGCCATGCCTGCCAACCACCATCTAGCACGGCCACATCTTCATGCCCAAACATCCGCAGCATCCACCATGCCCGCGCAGATGAAAGAAACACTGACCGGTCATAGATAATGATCTTTTTGTCCGAAGATATGCCGAGCCCATTCATATGGCGGGCAAATATATCAGCACTGGGAAGCATGTGCGGCAAATCACTATCTGGCGCCTTAATAGCATCAATATCAAAAAATCGGGCTGCTGGAATATGTGATGTTGCAAATTCTGCCTGCGCGTTCCTGTCCATTGTCGGCAGAAAGAAGGTTGCTTCTAAAATCTGGATATCATCATCATGGTTCGATTTTAGCCAATCGGCTGTGACGGTCTGTGACATTGTTTAACCTTCCATCCAATGAGGTAGGGGTAAGTTTTTGGCGCGCAAGAATTCAGGGTTCCAGACTTTGGACTGATAACGGGCTCCTGAATCGCATAATATTGTACAGATAGTATGACCTGGCCCCATATCCAAAGCCATCTGACGAGCACCGGCAACATTAATGGCACTGGAGCCACCAAGAAACAGGCCTTCTTCTGCCAATAATTTATAAAGGATGGGGAGGGCGTCCTCATCTGAAATCTGATAAGCATTATCAACCGGCGCACCTTCTAGATTGGCTGTGATGCGGCCCTGTCCAATGCCTTCAGAGACTGAATTTCCCTCTGACTTAAAGCTGCCATGAACATAATGATGGAACATGCCAGAGCCAAACGGGTCAGCTACGCCTATCCGGATATTAGGGTTTTGTTCTTTTAAATATAACCCGGTTCCCGCAAGCGTGCCGCCAGAACCGATAGCACAGATAAAGCCGTCAACCTTGCCGTCAGTCTGCGACCATATTTCCGGTCCAGTAGAGGTGTAATGGCCGTGTCTGTTGACGGTATTATCGAACTGATTTGCCCAGATAACCCCGCCTTCTGTTGTTTGCGATAGCTCTGCTGCGAGCCGCTCGGAATAGCGCACATAATTATTAGGGTCTTTATAGGGCGCTGCTGGTACAAGCCTTAAATCTGCACCATAAAGGCGCAAAGCATCCTTTTTTTCCTGACTTTGGGTTTCCGGCATGACGATGATTGACCGGTAGCCTCTGGCATTTGCCGCCAATGTCAGGCTTATGCCGGTATTGCCGGCGGTCCCTTCAACGATTGTCCCGCCCTTTTTCAAGGCACCTGATGCCTCTGCAGCCTCAATGATAGCCTTTGCTGCCCTGTCTTTAACAGACCCTCCGGGATTCATAAATTCAGCTTTGCCATAGATATCACAGCCTGTTTCTGCTGATACTGCCTGTAATTTGATCAATGGCGTGTTACCAACAAGCTCCAGAAAGCTATTTGCATTCTTCATAAAACCCAATCCTTTTTATTTTGAGGCAATCCGATACTAGCAGTAGGCTATCCTAAACTCAAATAGCAGATTATGAATTTTACATGCGGTATGATAGGCAAAACTGCTAGACGATAATATTTTCACTGCTAGTCTAGCGAGGGTTATGGGCAGAAAACCATCCCTTCATTTTTATAACAGAGCAGATAGACTTTTTATGACGGCACAAGTGATTTTGCTTCGGCACGGAAAATCTGATTGGGATACGCTGTCATCCAATGATTTTGATAGGTCTGTTTCTGCACGCGGTATCAGGCAATTGCCGCTTATAGCAGAACAACTCCTGCCGCTCATAAAACAGAATAGTCGAATCATTTGCTCGCCTGCTGTCAGAACCCGTGAAAGCCTATCGCTCGTAACGCCGTTCTGGCCTGTCTGCGAGATTATCTTTGATGCAAGAATTTATGAAGCAGGAACAGCAGAGTTATATGCCTGCCTAAAAGATTATGGTGATTGTGCCTCACTTATAATGATTGGACATAACCCGGGATTGGTTATGCTGCTTAATATGCTGCTAAGCGAGGGTGAATTCACCCCAGAGGCAGCACATCTGCCAACCAGTAGTGCGGCTGTTATCTCATCTAATGTTGCCACATGTTCGGTAATCGCACCTCATTCTGCTAATTTAGTTACTTTATTAAAACCCAAGGCCTAAAATAATAGAACTGGAATAATAGAACTAGACATTAAGGTGATATCAGCTATGCGCTATTGGATAGTGAGACAAAGGATAGGGTGATGAGTGACAGTTTTATAAAGGCATTCGGGTCAGACAATTCCTTAGTTGGCGCCTTTTTCGCAACCGTATTAGCCCATCCAGATAAAGCATTGCTGCATGATAAGCGGGATGGGCAGTGGCAGGTTCAGTCATATTCTGAGGTTGCCGATAAGGTTGCACGGCTTGCCTCATATCTGCGTTACTGCAGCATTCAAAAAGGTGACAGGGTTCTTATTTGTTCTGAAAACCGCTCAGAATGGGCAATTTCTGACCTGGCTATTATGGCAATTGGCGCAATAGCTGTTCCAGCTTACACAACCAACACCGTTGGTGACCATCACTTCATTCTTGAACATGCAGAAGTATCTCTCATTCTCTGTTCTGGCGGTAGAATAGCGGAGCGTCTTAGCGCCGCCGCCGCCGCCTATCATACAGAGCAGAAAATACCTCTTCCTATTATCTGTTTTGACACACCAGAAGCAGGCATGCTCTCGTTTGATGCCTGTCTAGGGGCTGAAAATGCGCTCACCCAAGAAATAAACTATAGGCCAGATGCCTCAGATATTGCGTGCATTATTTATACATCTGGTACGGGTGGCAGACCCAAAGGCGTGATGCTAACGCATGCCTCTATACAGGCAAATATAGATGCAGCTCTCGATTTGGTGCGTGAGGGCAGGGCTGATAAAAATGCTGTATTTTTATCTCTTCTGCCCCTCTCACATTCTTATGAACATACTGGCGGAATGCATCTGCCACTGCAGATTGGCGCTGAAATATGGTATTGTAGCTCGCCCGATCAGGTCGCCTCCCTGCTTCAAGAGGTGCGACCGACAATTATGACAGCAGTCCCGCGTTTATATGAAGCCTTGCATGACAGGATAACGCGCGGCGTAGCGGCAAAGGGCGGTGTGACCCAGCGGCTGTTTGAGCAGGCAATATTCCTTGGCAAGAAACAACAGTCAGGTCTGTCTCTTGGGGTGTTTGAGCAGATTCAAAATAAATGTCTTGATGTGCTTGTGCGCCGGAAGGTGAGGGCACGTTTTGGCGGGCGTCTTGCTTATTTCGTGTCTGGCGGCGCCGCTCTCAATTCAGAAATCGGAACCTTCTTTCTGGCTCTTGGGGTAAATATTCTGCAAGGCTATGGACAAACAGAAGCCTCTCCACTCGTCTCGGCAAATAGACCGTCCAAAATACGCATCGACACAGTTGGGCCTGCTGTCAGAGGCGTTTCAGTCAAAATTGCGGCTGATGGTGAGCTTCTTGTGCAGGGCGCCTGTGTCATGAAAGGCTATTGGCGTGATGATGATGCAACGGCAGAGGCCTTGCGTGATGGCTGGCTTTATACAGGTGATCTCGCAAAAATTGAGGATGATGGCTATATCACGATTAGGGGCCGAAAAAAGGATATTATTGTTACCTCTGGCGGCGATAATATCGCTCCGGCAAAAATCGAGGCAGCCCTGACATTCATGCCAGAAATTGAACAGGTGATGATTTATGGGGATAAGAAGGCATGGCTGTCGGCCGTCATTGTGCCGTCTGAGGCAGAGGGCAGAGCGCCAGATACCGTCAAACAAGATATTTCACGCTGTATTGATGCGGTGAATAAGACAGTGCCACAAGCTGAAAAAATCCGGCGGTTTCTGATCGCAGACGAGCCCTTTACGACCGAAAATGGCCAGATGACCCCAACCTTAAAAGTGAAGCGGTTAGTGGTAACAGATATCTATCTTGAACGCCTTAATGCGCTGTATAAAAAAAGCTGATTAGGCGTTTTTGGCTAGTCGCTTATGAGGGCTTAAGATATGGGATGGTCGCGTAAAAATACCATTTTCTGGGCATCGGACTGATCAGGTTGATAGCGATAACCATCAACAGCAAAGCTTTTTAGCTCTTCTGGTTCCTGCAACTGGTTTTGAATAATGTAACGGGCCATTGCGCCACGTGCTTTTTTCGCAAAGAAGCTCACAATTTTTGCTGTGCCATTCTTTTCTTCCATAAACACAGGCGTAAGGACCTGCGGCGTGAGCGATGCGCTATCCACAGCGCCAAAATATTCCTGCGAGGCACAATTAACCAGAGCGCTCGCATTGGTTGCCAGCGCTTGCGCGTTCAACGCTTCAGAAATTTGTGTTCCCCAATAATCATAAAGCGAAGACCCATGCGGCGTTTTCAGCCTGCTTCCCATTTCCAGACGATATGGCTCAATCGCATCAAGGGGCCGCAAGATGCCATAAAGGCCTGATAATATCCGTAAATGTGTCTGAGCCCATGCCATTTCTTCTGGCGCTAATGTTGCGGCATCAAGACCCTGATATGTGTCTCCGGCAAAGGCGAGGGCGGCTGGTTTTTTATCTTGCGTGCCAAAGGCAGCAAAGCGGTCAACATTCAATTGAGCAAGGTTTTCGCTCAATCCCATTAATGATTGAAGGTCTGAACGGCTTAGCTCTCGCGCTACCATAGCCAGCTCATCAGCGTTACGTCCAAACGCAGGCGCACTAGATACAACGCCATCAACTGGCTGCATATTTAGCTTTTTGGCAGGTGAAACGACAACTAACATTGAACTCTCCTTCTACTGGATCATTACTATAATATGTTAAATACCAACCGTCCATAAACACATCTCTGAGGTTTACAGACATTACGTAATGTTAAAATAGCAGAAAAAAGATAGACGATATTACTGCCTAAAAATGAAATAGAATGTCTGTTTTTCACTATATTATTGCTAGAAAAACTAGAACGATAAGCCAATAATTCAAGCCAATATAAAAAAGCGTATAGGCTTAAAATAACTGTATTTGCTGAAAACTATACATAAGGCTGATAGCAAAACTAAAAAAGTTTGGCTCCCCGGGACGGATTCGAACCGCCGGCCAAGCGATTAACAGTCGCTTGCTCTACCGCTGAGCTACCGGGGACCAGCGCGTCAGGTTGCAAACTTATACATCATCATCACCAAGATGCAAGACCTGTTTTTTTTGATAAAAGGTTGCACATATTCTCTGATTTGCTTTGTTTATAATACTATGTCGCCGCTCGTAATATTTTAGCCAATGCTTGCGGTAAGCGCAAAAACCTTTGTAGCTGTTTTCGTGAGGCATTCGGCGCTACAATCTTCCTGCCTAACAATGGAAATTTGTTCGCGATCATGTTTGCTTACCGACCGGTCATAAGCAGGGTCGTAATGATGTTCTAAAATATCCATGGCAAGCATAGTCCAGTCCCTGCCATCCAGTAGTGATTGCCAATGCGCAACCCGGTCTGCGCCAAGCCGTAAGCCCATACCGCTAATCAATTTCCTAATCGCTGTTTCATCGCGCATTAGGTGGTCATACCCCGCCATCAGGAAAGCGGCACGGGCAGGACGCGGCGTCTCAATTGTTATCTGGCTGGCTGTCCCCATCTTTTTCCAGATATCACGCGGGATTTGGACCTCACCAATGCGTGAGCTTTCTGATTCAACAAAGATAGGTTTTTCAGAAGAGAGCCCGTGAAGCTGCTGATAAAGGCGGGATTCAAACAACCGCTGTGAAGGTTGCGGAGCGTTAGGTAAGGCGCCAAGAAGTGAGCCTCTATGGGCCGCTGCTTCTTCAAGGTCAAGGATTTGGCCGCCTTGCGCTGCTAGTTCAGCCAGAAGGGCAGTTTTCGCATTTCCTGTTCGGCCTGAAATAATGATGAAGGTCATATCGCCTGGAAAATTTTCCAGCCCTGATAAAACAGCTCTGCGGTAATATTTATATCCCCCTTCAAGAAGATAGCATGACCAACCAATTTCTGAGCAAATATGGGCAAAGGCGCGCGAACGTTGCCCGCCACGCCAGCAATGGATGAGCGGGGTGAAGCCAGCTGGTTTATCACTCAGAACCGAATCAATGTGTGACGCAATATTGCGCGCCGCAATCGCAGCCCCGCGTTTGCGCGCGATAAAAGCGCTTTCCTGCTTGTGTAATGTGCCAATTTCAGCGCGCTCGTCATTTGACATAACCGGCATATTCACAGCGCCGGGGATATGATCATCGGCAAACTCCGCCGGCGAGCGAACATCAATGATCATATCATAATCAGCAGACGTCCAGTTTTGGGTTTTATGGATTGGGGCACTCATGAACTCAAACCTAAGCAGGAAATACGGGAAATCAAGGATGTTTTAGCTATTCTGGTGTTTCAGGACAGGGTAAGTCCTGACACGGACGTAAAACGGCCAATCCGCACCGCTAGGCTGCCCTCAAGACGGGCGAGCGCTGCGATAACAGGTTCGGCGTCTGTTGAGGGAATGGCGGCAAGGACCCCGCCTGATGTTTGCGGGTCAAATAATAGGGCTGTTTTTTCAGGTGCCAGATCAGGCGCAATATGCTGCTCAGGAACAGCCCGCATATTGCCATCTCTTAGGCTGGAGGCAATACCACTGGCCGATAGCTCTGCTGCGCCAGCCAGCAACGGAATATCATCAAGGGTAAGGTGCACGCCTGAAAATCCGCACCGCGCCGCAAGATTAAGAGCATGGCGTGCAAGACCAAACCCTGTCACATCTGTCATGGCTGCAACGCGGCATGCGCCGATTACAGCTGTTACAGGCGCATTTGAGGTTGCCATTGCTAAATATGCCCCTTCAAGAGCCTCTGCTGGCGCTCGGCCGCGCATTTGGGCAGCAAGAATAATCCCGATACCCAGAGGTTTGGTAAGAATTAATGTGACCTCATCGTTAGTTGTTGGCAGGCGGGATGATGATATCCGCTCACCTGTAATCGAAAAGCCAAGTCCTGCTTGGGTTGCGCTAACGGTATGGCCGCCAGAAAGCTGACAGTGATGGGCCGAAAGCTCAACAAGCGCGCCAGCCAGCATCTGCGATAGGTCTCGTTGCTGGACGTCCGGTATTGCACGCTCTGTCATCACCAAACCAAGCGCTGATAGGGGCTGTGCACCAGCAACAAAAATATCACTCATCGCATGAAGCGCTGCTATCCTGCCAAACAGAAAGGGGTCTGATACGGCTTGTGACAGATAATCAACGGACTGAATAAGACTACCTTTTTTGCGGGCAGGCGGCATGTCTGCTGCATCAGAAAAGATATCTTCGGGCGGAAAATAAGCAGGGTTTGCACCTAACAAGAGCGCTGTCTGGCAGGCATCTTTTAACGCTGCACTCAGTAGGCCTGCCTCAGCTTTTGAGCCGCACCCTGCGCAATATATCTCAGGCAGCCTATTATTATCAGCATGAGAGGCGGTAGTATCACTGTTCTGAAGAGCAGGCAGGGTACGCGGCGGCGCTACCTGCATCAGGGGCAGGTCGGTAAATTTATCCATAAACCGTTTATCTATCCAGTGTTTTAGGCGCAGCCACATAGCCCCCGATGACACCAGTGAGCCGCGCACAGCAAGGGCCTGCCCGTTAGCCAGTCCAATAAGCGCCAGATACCGCTTTTGAGGGCGCCAGCTGATAAAGCTCTTACCAGTCAAAGCAGCTCTCAGATTATGCACAAGAACAGGGCCAGCCCGCACCGCAAACACGCCGGCTTTTTCCCGCTCATACCCTATCACTGAGGCAATATCACCTGCTGCAAAGAAATCAGGCCTGTCCGGGAGATGAAGACGGGATGTAACAGCCAAAAACCCACGCTCATCTCGGGCAACAGGCAACCCTGATACCCAGTCGGCCGGGCGTGCGGCTGTTACCATAAGACAAATCTCGGCTGGGATGACAGCGCCATTTTCAAGTGTCACAGCCTGCTTATCAATAGCCCTAACAGCAGAGCCTAGGTGACTTGTAATATTAGCCTTATCCAGTGCCTGTTTCATAATGCGTGATACAGCTGAGGGGTGGCGCGGCAGAACATTAGCTGCCCTGCCAATCAGGTGAATATTCGGTCTTTGGGCGGATGCTGTCATGCGCGCCCGCAATGCAAGCGCCAATTCNCTTCCCGCCGCCCCAGCACCAATAATGGCAAGGTCGTCTGTTATCTTATCAATCTTGGGAAGATTATGCAGGAAGCCTGCAATTGGTTTGACGCGAAGGGCGTGTTCTTGTGCCCCTGCAATGTTTGACGTATCAGGAACAGCGCCAGTGTTAACTGATATTATATCATAAGAAACAGGCGCAGCAGACTGAAGAATAACAATTTTTTCTTCGACGTCTATGTGAGTGATAGCAGAATGTATCAGCCGCGCTCCGGCAAAAGCAGATAAGGCTGCTAAATCAAACATGATGTTATCTTCAGACCAGATACCCTCAACAAACCCGGGAAGCATCCCTGAATAGGGCGCTTTTAATACATCTGTGATCAGCGTGACGCGCACCCCTTCAATAGGGTTCATCCCGAATGAGCGAAGCACCTGTATCGTGGCATGGCCGCCGCCAACAAGAACAAGATCACGCTGGATAGGGGCGGTATTCATCATGCGTCTTTTTCCTGCGCTGTGTCAGCCAATAGCACAGCAAGAAAGATTGTAATACAGCCGATAAGCGCAAGCGTGGTTAATGTCTGACCAAGGAGAATCCATCCCGATAATGCCGCAAACACAGCTTCAAGCGATAGGATAAAGGCAGCAAGAGTGGCGCTTGCATAGCGCTGTGCTACGAGTTGTAATGTGTAGGCAATCCCGACAGAAAAGAACCCAGCATAAATAAGCTCAGGCATAACGGGCAGAAAATCAGCAAAGTCAGGCTTCTCAAAACTATAGGTCAGGATGCCGGCAAGCCCTGCACAGATAACCGATTGCAGAAAGGCGAGTTGAAAGGGCGCTTTTATCGTCTGGGTGACAACACCAATTAGAACGATATGACCGGCCCAGAATAGGGCGCCGGCAATCACCAGAATATCACCCCATTGCGCTTGCACATCTGTCCCACCAGAGAGCATGTATGATCCGGCAATAGAGAGCATTAGGCCTATCCAGATTTTTGGCATGATACGGGTTCTAAACATCAGCCAGGCTAGTAAGGGAACACACGGTACATAAAGAGCGGTAAGGAAGGCTGCATTTGCGACTTGGGTATATTGCAGGGCAGTTTGCTGAAACCCGATCCCGCCAAACATCAAAACACCAAGCCCGATAGCTTGCCACATCTGCTTTGGAGAGGATTTCATATGGCTTGTAAGGCTTATCGAGCGCGCTTCATAAAGAGCGAGCGGCAGAACAGCAACCGCGCCAATCATATAACGAGCCATGGTAAAGCCCATTGGCCCAATAGTTTCCATACCTGTTGTTTGCGCAATAAAGGTCGTACCCCAAATAAAAGCCGCTAGTAACATAAGCAAATGGGCAGACATATGAGACATGAAACTCTCCCGAAAGGGCCAAAATTAACGCATGAAAACGTTGCTAGTGTTTGCGTGACCGCAGTGTACGGATGGTCTTGGCGATAAACAAGGTTGTACGAGGAATATACATGTATGCTTTGGTGGTCGGAACATTAGGGCGGATGCGCGCCCGGTATAGCGTGTATAACAGCAACAAGCCATGCAGGCCGGCAAAATAACTAAACATCGCATTGGGGCCAAACTGGTCTATCAGCTCGGCAGCAAGGATTGGTGAAATTATAGCGCCGCCGGCAAAGAAAAAGATAAGCGAGGCACTAAGGGCTGTCATATCCTGCACTGTGGTGAGGTTGTTTGCATGGGTTGCACATAAGGAATAGAGCGGCATTGTTGACGCACCAAAGATGAAAACCAAAATAAAGAGTGAGGGAATGCCGAGAATTGTAACATCACCGAAGAAGCGAAAGGCAAGAGAGCTTATCACAGCCAATAGGCTTAGCGTGGCAAGCATTTGCCGGCTTGAATAGCGCTCTGTTAAAAACCCAAAGGGCATCTGGGCCGTCGCGCCGCCAACAACAAAAAGAGCCAGAAAAACCCCTGTTTGGGTAGTGCTCAGCTCGCTTTTATAGGCAAAGAGCGGGCCTATCATACGGACAACCGAAGATGTTGCGCCAACAACAATAACCCCAATCACAGCCAAAGGTGAAATCTGAAAGGCAAAAAGCGGCCGAAACCTCTCTTGTTCAGGCATTTGCGGCTGGACTGACTGGGTCAGGCCAAGTGGCAGCAGCGATAAGCAAATCAGCACCGCAATAACCGTGTAGGAAATAAAATGTGCTGGGACCAGAACGATAATCATTGTCTGCGCAATAAGACCGCCAACCATATCAATGGTCCGATAGAATGAGAAATACCGAACCCTGTTTTTGTTATTCAGTTTCGCATTTAGCCAGCTTTCAATGGCTGTAAAGGACCCGGCTATCGCTATGCCGTTGAAAATGCGAAGCATGCACCATGCCCAGAAATACGGCAGAACCGGATGTAGAATGACAGCCATGATAGCAAGACTGGCAACAACACCGTAAGCCCGCGCATGGCCCACCCGTTTTACAAGAGGGGGTGAGATAATACATCCAATGATAAAGCCGACAAAATGAGCGCCTCCAACAGCACCAATCTGGGCGCTGGTGAAGCCCATCTCAATAGCAGAAAGAGCGTCTAGTGGCCCAAGTGCGCCTGATCCTGCCTGCATCAAAAAGATGGTAAAAAGCAGAGCTGATATTGCCAAAAGGGTGTTCATGCGATGAGATCACAACAAAAAAGAAAGAGCTAATTGCCTGATTTCGCGCTGATTAATCTATTTCGTCAATCTTTATTTTAGCCATTCATTAAGGATGAAATATTATCTCCCCCCTTTGCAACGGGGCGCTTGCAACACTATGCTGGCGTCTATGTCAGTAAAGCCATTTCTTAAATGGGTAGGAGGTAAGCGCCAGCTTCTTCCTGAGATCCAAAATTTTATACCGCAGCAGGTCGACAGATATGTTGAGCCGTTTATGGGCGGGGCAGCTGTGTTCTTTCATCTTGCCCCTAAAAAGGCGCTTCTTAATGATATTAATGCAGAGCTTGTTAACTGCTATAATGTCATAAAATCCTCTCCAAATGAACTTATTATGGCATTGAGGAAACATGTTTATAATACTGAATATTATAATGAAATACGTTTCCTTGATAGGGCAGAGGGCGGCCTTCTTGCGCTCAGTGAAATTGCGCGGGCAAGCCGGTTTATCTATCTGAACAGAACGGGCTTTAATGGTCTTTACAGAGTGAATAGTAAGGGGTTTTTTAATGTCCCTATGGGCCGTTATAAAAACCCGCGGATTGTAAATGAAGAGGGCATATTTGCCTGTGCGCGCTGCCTACAATCTGCTGAGATAACAAATATGAGCTTTGAAGAGATACTGACTGGAACCCGTGCCGGTGATTTTGTCTATCTTGACCCCCCCTATATTCCGTTATCAGAAACCTCGTCATTTACAAGCTATGCAGGTGGCGGATTTGATATGGAGGCCCAAATAAGACTTGCCAATGCTGTGCGTGATATTGATTCGCGTGGCATTCGCTTTCTTGCCTCAAATTCCTATACAGATGAAATTTTCTCATTGTATCAGGGATTCCGAATAATCGAAGTATCAGCAAACCGCGCGATAAACAGCAAAGCGGATGGCCGGAAGCCGGTAAAAGAAGTGTTGATTACAAATTATGATGCGAAACACTAAGGCGCTGATAGTCGGTATTTTATAAAAAATGTCTCTTAGAGCAGATACATAGCAAGGGCAAAACTGCCCATCCCGACAAGAATAGAAAGCCAGAGTATTTTAAGCGTGACCATACATAACAGCCCCAAACCAAGAGCGCCGAGACGATAATCAAGAGGTGTTGTTGCAAGAATACCGCTCGGATAGACAAGGATAAGCATCAAAACGCCTGCTACCATGGCATAAGCAAGTGCATTGATCCAAATCATTAGGAAGCTATCGGTTTTAATCCTATTGGCAAGCATAACGCCAAGAAATCGCCACATGAAGGTAGCAACAAAGGCAAGTATAACAGCGGCCCACATCTCAGATATGCCGAACAAGGCTGTATCGGGTTTCATGAGCGCTCCTTATCTGCCCGCAATGAAGCAAACCTGATAATAAAAGCGCTCAGTGTGCCGCCGACAAACCCTGCATATAAAATGGCCCAGTCACCCGCCAATGGGTAGAGCAGGGGACATAATGTTCCGCCAATCACAACTGCCAGTTTATTGGTTGTTTGTTTCGCATTTATAATCAGCAGAAGCAGATAAAGCGGCGTTACAAAAATTACAATACGCAACACATGTTCTGGAATAAGGTTATCGAGATGAAACCCGATGATCGTGCCGGAAATGGCAAAGACATATATTGTTGCAGCAAACCCTTTATAATAGTGCAAAAGGTCGTTTGGAGCGATGGTTTCCTGTTTAAACCCTAATTGCGCCCAACCGGTAATTGCCATGCCTTGCATTAGCAAAACACGTTTCCAGAGCGGTAGCTTATGCTGCGGCAGGTTGAGCAAGTCAGAACCTGAAATAACCATGAGCATCATTCGCAAATTTGCCAGACACACGGCAATAAAGATCAGCAGTAATGAAGCGCCGCTTGCATAAAGGCTTGCCATCGCAACCTGTCCTGGCATGCCAAACACCAGCAATGTGGTTGTGGTTGTCATCCAGATATCAAAACCAGCCTCGCGCGCAATCGCCCCAAACCCGATAAGGGTAGAACATAAGGCAAAACCGGGCACATTTATGGCTTCGATAATACCGCGTCGCACTAACTGCGCTGGACTAAGAGTCAGATAAGGCAAAATGAAATATGAGACCTAAGAAAATGAACGACCTAAGAGCTGGGGCGCATGATATGCGCTGATGAGATAAAGATGGAGGCCCGGACCGGAATTGAACCGATGTACACGGTTTTGCAAACCGCTGCATAACCACTCTGCCACCGGGCCATCGATAACATTCTTGAAAACTCTGCATAAGCGGTAGGGTAGTTAGTAAGGGAGGATAACTTAATCTGTCAATAAAAAGACAGTTTTCACTGCGTTATAATTTGTCTTGGGTTGAAAGACAGGCTTTTGAGTGAAAAAAGCCCTAGAAATTGGCCAGATAGTAAAACTAAGTTTCTTTGATTGATCATGATTTTATTTGCCGATATAACCTGTATTTATAGCGGTTGCTCTGCGTGGCGGTATGGTCTTACTCAGCAGTATAAATGATCAGGTTGCTCAAGGCAGGGTTACAAAAGACAGTCCCTTTAGAAGGTTATGCGACATGAATGATATGCATTTTGCAACTTTGCGCAAAGCAATGGTCGATAGCCAGATTCGTCCCAACAAGGTCATTGATGACCGTGTGATTGAGGCATTCTCGGCTGTCCCGCGTGAACAATTCGTTACCAAGCAGATGCAGGACATCGCGTATTTGGATGAAGATATTCACCTGTCAGGTGGCCGTTTCATTCTTGAAGCCATGGTTATGTCTCGCATGATACAGGCGCTAGACATCAGCAGCAATTGCAATGTCCTAACAATCGGGTCTGGCACAGGATATGGCGCTGCTATCATGTCGTTTCTTGCTGCTTCGGTGATCGCTGTTGAAACACGCAGCAACATGGTTGAAAAAGCACAGAATAACATGTCGATGCTCGAAATTGGCAATGTGGCTATGGTGAAAAGCCGGTTGCAGGATGGGTTTGCCTCTGAAGGCCCCTATGATGCGATTCTTATCGAGGGCGGCGTTGAAAATGTACCCGAAACTATTCTTGATCAGCTCACAGCCGAAGGTCGTCTTGCTGCTATCTGGCGCCCGGATAATAACAAGGTTGGTGAGGCCTGTTTATGGCAGAGGTCTGGAAATAAGTTTGCACGGCGCTCTTTGTTTACCGCTCAGGTTCCTGTCTTAGAGGAATTTCGCACCAAGCAAAAATTTTCCTTTTAACGGATAAGGTCATTGCGTGCCTATCCCGCACGCTGGCTTGATTATTAAGGAGAGTATAAAATGGGACAGTCTAGAACAATGTTCTGCGGGCATATCTTATGCGCTGTTATGCTCAGCTCTATCATCGTTATCTCGCCGCTTCGTCTTGGGGCGGAGACGCTCAGAGATAGTGTGTCTGCAGGGCTTGATAATTCTGACGTTCTTGCAGCTAAACAGCAAAGTTTTGTTGCAACGCGGCAAGCGATAGGCGAGGCAAAATCAGGCAAAGAAATTACCGGCACAATTACATTGTCTGATTCTGAACTGTTAAGAGATTCATCAAGCGTAAGCGGCGGATTTAAAAAACGCTATAGTCGGTCCGGCAGTTTGGTTTTCTCAAAGACGCTTGCTGATTTTGGCGAGACTGACTTGAAAGTCGATGCCGCGCGACATTCTGTAGATGCTGCCCGCGCAGACTATTCATCAGTAGAGCAGAGCGTTATTCTCTCTCTTATCACAGCCCATCTTGATGTGATTGCCGCGCGTGAAGAAGCCAGTATCCGGAAATCAAATATTGCCCGCCTATCTGCACAAAGAGACGCAGCTCAGATACGCCTTGCCAATGGGAGCGCCACGCCTTCTGATTTAGCAGAAACAGATGCTAGGCTCGCACGCGCTTATTCTGATGAAATCCTAACCGCTTCAGCGCTGATTGACGCAGAAGAAACCTATTTGTCCCTCACAGGCTTGTCCGCAGGTGAGCTTGCAACCCCTATTGTGCCAGGTGATATGCCGCTTACGATATTAGCTGCTGAACAGAGTGCCGAGCAGTTTCACCCCGACATTCTATCCGTCATTGCCGCAGAAAAGGTCGCGCGTCTTCAATTTCCTATCCTTGAGGCATCTGTTAAGCCAACATTGGGGTTAAGCCTGTCTGCCTCTGCGCTGGATCAGACAGCGACAAGCGCTGATAAAGAAGAACTTTCGGCAACTCTTACCTTTAGCACGCCATTTTTGGTAACAAACTCGACCCGAAGTCTGGCGCGCAAAACATTATCATCTCATAATCAGTCAAAGTTTGATGTTGCCGAGCAGAAACGGAAAACAAGGCTTGCTGTTCGCAATGCCTTCCGTGCCTTCCATGCCTCACAAGGCCAGCTAGATGCTGTCATGTCAGAAATCACGGCGGCACAACTACTTGCTGAAAATGCGGCAATCGAAGTTGAATTTGGGGTAAAAACAATGCTTGATCAGTTGGATGCAGAGCAATCCCTTTTCGATGCTAAGTTGCGAATGGCGCAGACAAAACAGGCGGTATTACTGAATGCGTTTAAGCTTGTTCAGGCGATGGGGAGGCTTTCTCCCGATTTATTTGACTTAATTGAAAAAAATATCGATTTGGATTTAATTCCAGAGCCATCAAGCCGTTACCCTTATATGTTACCAATCTCAGTCGGAGAATAACGGTAGCTTTTTCTCGCAGTGAGGGGTTATCGAAAAATGGCTGGTGATGACGGCAATAGTATGGCAGGCCTGTGGAAATCTATTGAGATGCTTCTCAAGGAATCCCTGGTTGATCAAAATGAGCCTCATGCTAATCCGTCTAAGGTTTCAGAAGGACCACCTCGTTCGAGCGCCGATGTCATTCATTTGAATAAAGTTGTTTGGCCGGGGAATATAGCGGGCAATACAGCGCGCGATGCTAATGAGCCTGATAGCTTAAGTAAGCCGCATTCGTCTCTGGTTCAGGGCCTTTACACCCAGAATCAGATTAACTTAGAAGCGGGAAAAGGCCATCCATCACCTCCCTTTTCTGAGAAAATGGCGCGCCTTATCAGTGATATTTGCGCAAGTGATGACGCTGAACCAACGAGCCGGGACAAAGAAAAATCATTTACGTCTGATGAAGAGCTTCGCGCCTCTGATTTACATAATTTTGACCCCTCTCTAATGGCACATAAAATTTTAGCAGAATCATCAGCAGAAGATAAAAAAGAGATGTTTTCTCCTAAGTCACGGGCTGTGTTGATGGGAATGATTGATTCCCATATCGCCCGATGGATTGACCAGAATCTACCTGAATTTTTGGAAGATTCCTTGCCATCCTCCGAACCAAGAGCTAGAGATGCAAAGGTAAAACATCGTTCATAAGTGAATGCTGTTTAAATTTTTGTCTTTAATCGCTCCTGAGCTTTGCGGGAAATTATGCTTGATAAAACCTATGCGCCTGACGCACTAGAAACCAAATGGTATGAAGCATCGGAGCAGGCTGGCTATTTTGCCTGTGATCCAAACGCTGAAAAAACGCCTTATACTATCATGATGCCACCACCAAATGTGACTGGCTCACTGCATATGGGGCATGCACTTACCTTTACCCTTCAAGATGTTCTTATCCGCTATCACAGAATGATAGGAAAGGACGCCTTGTGGCAGCCCGGTATGGACCATGCCGGTATTGCAACACAGATGGTAGTTGAGCGCCAGATGGCAGCTGACGGTATATCCCGGCGCGATCTAGGGCGTGATAAATTCATTGAGCGGGTTTGGGAATGGAAGGCTGAATCCGGCGGTACGATTGAGCATCAACAGCGCCATCTAGGCGTAAGCGCTGATTGGGAGCGTAGCCGGTTCACCATGGATGAGGGCTTGTCTGATGCGGTCCGCAAAGTTTTTGTAAAACTGCATAAGGACGGCCTGATTTACCGGGATAAGCGGCTGGTCAACTGGGATCCTAAATTCCAGACAGCGATTTCTGATCTCGAAGTTGAACAAAAAGACATGAACGGCAAAATGTGGCAGCTCCATTATCCGGTGAAGGATATGGACAGAATGGTCACAGTTGCAACAACCCGCCCTGAAACGATGCTTGGCGATATGGCTGTTGCTGTTCACCCCGATGATGAGCGTTATAGCGATCTTGTCGGCAAGATGGTTGTGCTACCGCTGACTGGGCGTGAAATACCGATTATTGCAGATGAATATTCTGATCCCGAGAAGGGGACGGGCGCTGTTAAGATTACACCGGCNCATGATTTTAACGATTTTGAAGTTGGCCGACGTCATAATCTTGAATTGCTGAATATCTATGATGCCTTTGCGGCATTGAACGGGTCTGTGCCTGAACCTTATCAGGGGCTAGATAGGTTTGTTGCGCGGGAAAAAATTCTCGCTGATATGGACGCGCTTGGTCTGCTCGGCGAAATTGAAGAAATTCAGAATACTGTGCCTCATGGTGACCGCTCTGGCGTGCCGATTGAACCATGGTTGATGGACCAATGGTATGTAAATGCTGAAAAGCTTGCCCAGCCGGCTATCAAGGCTGTTCGTGATGGTAAAACCCGCTTTGTGCCTCAGCGCTGGGAAAAAACCTATTTTGACTGGATGGAAAATATCCAGCCATGGTGTGTATCGCGGCAGTTATGGTGGGGACACCGGATTCCGGCATGGTATGGCCCAGATGGCACGCCTTTTGTTGAACTAGACGAAGCAGCAGCGCTGGCAGCCGCAAAGGCTCATTACGGCAAGGCTGTTGAGCTTATTCAGGATGAAGATGTTCTTGATACATGGTTTTCCTCTGCCTTATGGCCATTCTCAACGCTAGGCTGGCCAGAAGATACCAAAGAGTTACATCGTTATTATCCGGGCTCAGTTCTGGTAACTGGTTTTGATATCATCTTCTTCTGGGTTGCTAGAATGATGATGATGAGCATGCATTTCATGGAGGGTGAGGTGCCCTTTAAGGATGTCTATATTCATGCACTTGTGCGTGATGAGCATGGCCAGAAAATGTCTAAATCCAAAGGCAATGTGCTAGACCCACTTGATTTGACAGCTAAATATGGTGCCGATGCCCTGCGATTTACGCTTGTTGCTATGGCAGCGCAGGGACGTGATTTAAAACTGTCCGAAAACCGGATTGAGAGCTATCGTAATTTTGCTACCAAATTATGGAATGCCTCTCGTTTCCTTGAAATGAATGACTGCGTGACCCACTCACTTCCCGATACGGTGAATGAGCCTGTTAATCAATGGATTTTGAGCGAGTTCAATAGCGCCACACAACAAACAGCGCTGGCGATAGAGAGTTATAAATTTAATGAGGCCGCAGACACACTCTACCATTTTGTCTGGAACCAATATTGCGATTGGTATGTTGAATTTATCAAGCCTGTCTTGGCTGATTCTGAAGAGACACGCCTTGTTGCAGCTTATGTTCTGCATCAGACGCTGCATCTACTCAGCCCGTTTATGCCGTTCATTACAGAAGAGCTGAATGCAAAGCTGTTTGGTCGTGACAAGATGTTGATGGTTGCTGACTGGCCCACGGCTGCTGCCGGTGCTTCAGCCGATACTGGCATTTCGACAGTTATTGATATTATCAGTGAAATCAGAACGATGCGTTCTGAAATGAATGTACCACTTTCAGCTAAGCCAGTGCTGGTTATTCGCGGTGTTAGCGATGAGCAACGCGGTATTATTGATGCGATGACGTTGCCCTTACTGCGGCTTGCCCGACTTGGCGGTGTATCCTATCATGAGGGCGATTTTGAAAAAGGGACAGCCCGGACCAGCCTTCAGGGAATGGATATGGGTCTGCCATTGACGGGTATTCTTGATTTTGACGCTGAGCGCGCCCGTTTGAAAAAAGAGATTGCTGCTTGTGAAGCAGAGGCTGGTAAAATTAGGGGAAAATTGAATAACCCTAATTTCGTAGAACGAGCGCCAGAAGCTGTTGTTGCAGAAAATAATCGCCGTCTAGAAGAGGAGCAATCTCGACTAGATGGTCTTAAGGCTGCGTTAGTGCGGCTTGATACAGAATAATGGAGTGATGTTATTGCGTCTTGTCCTTTGTGAGGGCGCACTATCTTTTGGCTAACAGAAATGTTCATCCTATCGAGGTTAAAATGAAGAATTCCAAAACAATATTAATCGACAAAAACCCAGGCAGAAACTCCCAAACCTACGGGATCGCCAGAGAATTGGGTACAGACTTGGCGTTAATCCATGAACCATCTGTTGGTGTTGTCGGGAATAAGGGCGACTCTCAATGCTATATCGGTGTTGCAGATAAAGTTAACGTCATTCATGAAGCGCTGCGGGCACGCATTGGAACAGGTCCGGGTGAAATGCCAATGCGTTTGATCCAGCCAGAATTCACCATTGCGACCTCTGATGGTATTCGCAATGGTACGCGTGAAATGCGCTACTCCCTTATCGGCCGAGAGATTGCAAATGATGCCTTGTCCGAGCATTTAAGCGCGTCAGGCCTTGAAGGCGTTATCGCTGTTGTTGCTTGTGATAAACCCCCTGTTGGCACACTGGCTGCTATTTTGGAACATAACAGGCCGGCCATTATTATGTCAGATGGCTCTATCCGGCCGGGAACAGATTCTGTAACAGGTGAGAGCATTGATCTTATTACCGCCTACCAATTGGCGGGAAGTGATGATGAAGAGCTTAAGACCCGTATCGCCAAAGAAGCGTGCCCTGGATATGGAAGCTGTGGCGGCATGTTTACCTACAATACAATGCAGACATTCATTGGTGTTGTGGGGATGGAACCACTTCACATGATTTCGCCGGCCTCACAGGATAGCCGCCGCACAACAGAATTTCCTGACCAACTCGTTAGCTATCTTTCTGAGTTAATCCGCAATGATATTACACCACGTGATATTGTTACACGGGACTCTATCCGGAATGCTGTCATAGTTTCTATGTCAGTCGGGGGGTCTACTAACGTCCTGCTTCATGCACCTGAACTTGCACGCGCAGCTGGTTATAAGAGCTTTTCAGATGACATCATGTCGCCTGAAGAATTCAACCATCTTTCAGAAAATGTCATTCCGGTTGTTGTTGATGCCCGCCCATTTGGTCAATATTCCATGGTCGATATTGATGCCAAAGGTGGAATGCAGGTCATCGTAAAAGAGCTTCTGGATGCTGGGCTGTTGAATGGCGATACGCTTACCTGTACAGGCGAGACACTTGCTGAACAGATTAAGAGACTGGACCCACCAAAGCCTGATGGAGATGTCATTTATAGTGTTGCAAAGCCCTATAAAGAGACTGGCGGCTTGCGTGTTCTTGGCGGTAATTTATCACCTGAATTCAGTGCTGTGCTAAAACTAGCTGGCGTTGAGGGCGGTCTTGAAAACAACCTGTTCCATGGGAAGGCTAAAATCTTCAATGGAGAGCAGGAACTTCTTGATGCGCTTGATAAATCAAGTGAGTCATTTGATAATTTTGATATGATCGTCGTGCGGTATGAAGGCCCGTTTGGGGCTCCTGGCATGCCGGAAATGCTTGATTCAACCTCTCGGATTACGGCCCTGTGCCGCGAAAGAAATATCGTTGTTGGTCTGATGACTGATGGCAGATTTTCTGGCGGTTCTGTTGGGCTCGTCATTGGCCATGTGGGCCCTGAGGCTGCTGCTGGCGGCGCCATTGCGCTCATCGAAGAAAACGATACGATAATCGTTGATCTAAATACGAATGAGCTGAATTGTGAGCAATTACTGGATAGTGCGGTTTATGCCGAACGCAAGGCAAAATGGGACCGTGATGTTGCTGATAATAATGGCACTCATCCATCGGTTGGTGTTGCCGATACAAGATTGCTGAACAGAATGCGTTGTTCTGCTGTGTCAGCCGTATTTGGTGCTGGCATGCATCCAGACCGTTCATTATGGGTGCGTGAGCCAAGAGAGCCGGTAAAGTCAAAGTTTGAGCCCAGCAATAAGTTTAAATAATGCAATAAGGTCAAATAGTCTTGTAAGACAGTTATCATTAAATCGGCGTCCTTCTCAAAAAAAGGACGCCGTTTTTTTTATCTGAATAAGATGATTATGCCGGCAGCGTAATATCGCAATAGACGGGCGTATGATCTGACGGACGCTCTTTGCCGCGTTCTGCATTATCAACATCTGCGGCGCATAATCGTGATGCTGCTTCTGGTGACATCATCAGATGGTCAATACGAATGCCATTATTTTTCTGCCATGCGCCGGCTTGATAATCCCAGAAGGAAAACTTCTCGCCAGTCGGATGTATCGAGCGTAACGCATCAGTATAGCCGCTATGAGCGAGCGCAAAAAAGGCAGCACGGCTGTCAGGATGCCAGAGAGCATCGCCCTCCCATGCGTTCGGATCATANCAATCAACATCCTGCGGCATCACATTATAATCACCGCCGAGAATAATGGGGCGTTCCGAGTGCAATAAGGTTTCTGCAACACCAGCAAGCCGCTTCATCCAGCGTAATTTATAATCAAATTTTGGGCCGGGGCAGGGATTGCCATTCGGCAGGTATAATGAGGCAATAGTCATGCCTTTTATATCAGCCTGAATATAGCGGGCATGGGTGTCAGCCTCACCGTCAATACCGGCAGGCGCTTCACCATTCGGCAGGCCGCGCACAATGTTTTCGATATCAAACCGCGAGATAATTGCAACACCATTATAGGTTTTCTGGCCATGACAGACAGATGAAAACCCTATTTCTTTAAAGGCATCATGTGGGAAATCTGCATCCTGAAGCTTTAATTCCTGCAGCAATAAAATATCGGCTTTGCCCTCACTGAGGTAGGTCAGCACATGCTCACGCCGCGCTTTCAGCGAATTCACATTCCAGGTTGCAATGCGCGCCGTCTTAGTCATCACAGAGGAGGTCATCATCTGCTGGTTAAACCGAAAATGACGTGCCGCAACCGCATGATGCTGTTGCGTTGGGATTTACAACACGGAAGAAGGAGCCAACAAGTTCTTCAACATAATCAAGCTGGGCATTTTCAAGAAAGCCCAGAGACATATCATCGACTAAAATCTCGACACCATGCTGGGAAAATAGAATATCATCATCAGTTCGATTGTGATCAAAATCAAACTTGTACTGGAAGCCAGAACAGCCACCGCCATCAACGCTTACCCGAAAATAGGGCGCAGCTTCACTCGTGAGCAGCGTTGCAATACGCGCCCCGGCTGATGGCGTAAGTGAAAATGTCTGAGATGAGGTTATTTCATTCATCAGCTGCATGGTCCTTTGGCAATCGAGACCCTATCAGTCTCATATATCTAATATGGCATCGCACCTTCTCATAAGCAAGATGGGAGAGCAGGAATGATGGCAGGATATTTTTTTGTCTAACCTCTTGCCTGCTTCACCCTTTGCGGGGATGTTTTAGACCTGCTAGGGTGCTATTGTTGGTATAGTGTTTTTTTATATGCCGTACCGGCGCAGCCTTTAGCTTATACAGCCACATCTGTATGGATGACATCATGCCAGAAATTGCAGCTCTTGTTCCTTATGCATGCCATAAAAGCGCGCTAGGACGTTACATTACCGAAGCAGCGCCAGACAAAAAAGAGCTGTTTCCTCGGACTGATTTTCAAAGAGACCGTGANAGGATCATTCATTCATCTGCGTTTCTGAGGCTTCGTAATAAAACACAAGTCTTTGTCTATCATGAAGGCGATAGTTTCCGCACCCGGTTAACCCATTCCCTTGAGGTTGCCCAGATAGCCCGCACAATCGCTCGCGCACTATCCTTGAATGAGGATGTTGCAGAGGCTGTTGCACTCGCCCATGACCTTGGTCATCCCCCGTTTGGTCATGCAGGTGAAGAGGCGATGAATAAGGTCATGGCGCCGTTTGGCGGGTTTGATCATAATGAGCAGTCAGTGCGAGTGCTCACGCTTTTGGAAGAAAAATACGCTAGTTTCGACGGGTTAAACCTTACAGGTGAAACGCTAGAAGGGGTTGTGAAGCATAATGGCCCGCTCATCACTAACAGCCATGGAAAAGCGGCATTACGGCCAACAATCGAAGCGCTGAATAGCAAATGGGATCTTAAGCTGGACCTTTATGCGCCTGCCGAAGCACAGGTTGCCAATATGTCGGATGATATTGCCTATTTGGCGCATGATTTCAATGATGGTCTGCGCGCCGGCCTGCTTCAGCTTGACCAGCTTGAGGGCTTGCCAGTGGTTGGTGATATTCTGGTTAACCTACACAAACTCTATCCGAATTGTGAGCAAAAAAGGCTTGTGCATGAATTATCGCGCCGGCTTATCAGCTATTTCGTTCAAGACATCCTGAATGAAACTGTTCTGGCTCTTGCCGCGCTTAATCCGCAATCAGTTGATGATATCCGAAGCGCAGGAAAGCCAGTTATCTGTCATTCGGCTGCAGCGGCAGATACATTATCGCAGTTGCGGACTTTTTTGTTTAAATATAGCTGGCGTCATTTCAAAGTGAACCGGATGACAAGTAAATCCAAGCACCTTTTAACAGAGCTTTTTGAACGCCTGTTAGACGAGCCTAATTTGCTACCAACTGAATGGCAGGCGGGCCTAGAAAATAAAGATGGTGTGCAAAAAGCACGCATTATCGCTGACTATGTTGCTTCCATGACAGACCGCTATGCGCTATTAGAATATGAGCGTATTTTTGAACCAGGACCAATATTATCATAACATGAATATTTTCACTATTTTTGAAGACCAAATAACAATAATTTATCAAGATTTGAGCGATGCTGGTCAGGTCATGGCAGGAGCTGACCTGTCTCGGGTGGCTGTTGAACTGCCGCGTGATGAAACACATGGCGATCTTGCTTGTAATGTGGCGATGGTTCTTGCCAAGCAGGTTTCAGCTAAGCCGCGCGACCTTGCTGGGTTATTTGCTGAAAAACTAGCGCTTCACAAAGATGTTGCGCAGGTTGAGATTGCCGGCCCGGGATTTTTAAATATCACCCTTAATGAAGGTCGCTGGGGGTCAGAAGTTGCTACCATTCTGGCGGACCAAAATTATGGCCGCTCAGAGCTTGGCAACGGACAGGCTGTTAATGTTGAATTTGTGTCTGCCAACCCAACAGGCCCGCTTCATGCTGCCCATGCTCGCGGGGCGATTCTAGGAGATGTGCTTGCTAATCTGTTGGCCTTTACCGGTTATGATGTGACCCGTGAATATTATGTCAATGATGCGGGTGCTCAGGTTGATGTTTTGGCGCGCTCAGCTCAGCTCCGATACCGTGAAGCGCTTGGCGAAGACGGTGTGGTGATAGCTGATGGTCTTTATCCGGGTGAATATCTGAAAGATGTTGGTGCTGGATTGGTAGAGCGTCACGCGGATACATTGCTCGCATTGGACGAAGCAGAATGGTTGCCGCTTATCCGGTCCTTTGCGATTGAGCAGATGATGGCATCTATCAAGGCTGATTTAGTTGAAATGGGCATTCAAATGGATGTTTATTCCTCTGAGCGGGCATTGGTTGATAGCGGCACTGTTTCGCAGTCAATTGATAAACTAGCCGAAATGGACCTTGTTTATCGCGGTGTTCTTGAGCCACCAAAAGGCCAGCTTCCAGAAGATTGGGAGCCGCGTGAACAACTGCTCTTCAAGGCAAGCGAGTTTGGCGATGATGTTGACCGGCCTTTGCAGAAATCAGATGGAAGCTGGACATATTTCGCCTCTGATGTCGCCTATCATATGGATAAGCTGTCACGTACAGGCGGCTCTATGATTGATATCTGGGGCGCTGATCATGGTGGCTATGTCAAACGCATGAAAGCTGCCACTGAAGCAATCTCAGGCCAGAAGAATATGCTTGATGTTAAATTATGCCAGCTGGTCTCGCTTCTGGATAAAGGAACGCCTGTTAAAATGTCAAAGCGGGCAGGAACCTTTGTTACATTGAAAGACGTCATGGACGCTGTTGGCGCTGATGTGATGCGGTTTATCATGCTGACCCGCCGGTCTGATCAGACACTGGAATTTGATTATGCCCGGGTTACCGAGAAAAGCCGTGAAAACCCTGTTTTTTATGTTCAATACGCCCATGCTCGTGCCAGCTCTGTGTTGCGGCAAGCAGAAGGCCAGCCTGTGATGGGCGCGGCAGCAGGCCGCCTTGTTGATATTCATGAAGTGCGCGTTATCCGCCAACTTGCCAGCTTTCCCCATATGGTGAAATCAGCAGCACTATCGCATGAACCTCACCGGATTGCTTTTTATCTTATTGATCTTGCGAGTTTATTTCATGGATTATGGAATGCGGGCCGGGATAATTCTGAGCTACGTTTCATCTGCGATAATGATGATGAGCTTACAAGTGCGCGCCTTGCTTTAGTCTCAGCAACGCGCGGGGTGATTTCGCAAGGACTATCATTAATGGGCATCACAGCCCTTGAGGAAATGTAATGGCTGAGCAGGCGGATAATATGCGCTATGAGAATGCTTCGGATGCTGATGAGGATGGTGTTACGCCGCGTAAAGCAAAGACAAAACCAGCTTCACGAAAGCTGTCCTTGATATTATGGGGGCTGGTATTGTTATCTGTGTGTGGTGCAGGGTTTGTCTGGTTTGGCTCTAGCGCTGACCAGAATAATAGTGACATTTCCGTTCTACGCCCAGACCAAGGCCCGTTTAAGGTTAAGCCTATCGAGTCAGGTGGTTTGGAAATTGAAACATCAAACACAACTGTTCTGAATATGCTGGATGGTACTCAGCCTCGCTCAGAGGGCACCGAAACATTAGCGCTGCCTGATGGTCAACCTGAACTGCCGCCAGTCCAAACAACTGACCTAAAAGAAACGCCAGACACACCATCTACTTCTACAGCAAGCGGCGTTGGTGCGATGCCTGCACCAAACCAAACAGCCGGCGCAATACCACCCGCAACAGCTCCTGCCGCCGCCCAGGGTGAGGCGGCTTCTGAGAGCAAAACGAATGATGGCACTCAAGTCATTATAGCAAAACGACTATCATCAGGTAGCGATGATATCGCAGGTGCATCAGGTAGCGATGATACCGCAAGTGAGCCTGATACTAAGAGCAGTGCATCGGTCAGTGAAGCATCTGAGATAGCCAGTCCTGTTGCACGGCCAAAACTAGAAAACAGAGTGATTAAGAAACAGATTATTGAGCCTGATTTATCAAATCCTGAACTATTTATGGTTCAACTGGCAGCTTTTAGAAACCGGGAAAAAGCAGAAACAGCGTCAGCGTTGCTTACCGAAAAACATAATCAGCGGCTCATGGGTCTTATGCTTGGCGTCATGCAGGTGGAAGCGAAAAATTCTACGATGTTTTGGCGGGTGATAACTGAACCCTTGCCGCCGAAAGATGCCCGTAAAATTTGTGGTGATTTGAAGCGTTCTGGACAGGATTGCATTCTGAGGAAAGCTACTCCTGTACGCCCATGATGTCATCAAACGCTTCAGATAACGCCCCAATGGAGGCACCAGATGAGGATGAATTTGACGATGCAGGCCGTCAAATTTCTTTGTTTGTTAATCTGGACGGATTTGAAGGCCCTATTGACCTGTTACTATCACTGGCGCGTGATCAGAAGGTCGATTTGAGCAAGATTGCCATTCTACCTCTGGCAGACCAATATCTGCTTTATATTGAGCAGGCGCGTGACATAAATCTTGAAGTTGCTGCTGATTATCTTGTGATGGCGGCATGGCTAGCTTACCTGAAATCACGTCTTCTTCTGCCTGATCCTGAACCAGACCAGAATGAAGAAATTATCGATATGACAGATGCATTGCGCTACCAGCTGGTAAGGCTGGAGGCCATGCAATCGGCAGCAAAACGGCTGGTTGATTTGCCGCATCTTGGCCGCGATAGGCTTGTGCGCGGCACAATAGAGGCATTCCATTCAACGGAAAAAACTGTTTGGACAGCAAGCTTGTATGATTTGCTCAGTGCTTATGGGGATATCCGGTCGCAAGAAGAGGCCGGCACCCTGACAATTGCAGCCACGCGGCTTTATTCAGTGCAGGAAGCATCAGGGCGGATGCGCTCGCTGATTTCACGATCTCCTGGCTGGCAAGTCTTGCAGCATTTTCTGCCCGGCAATCTTAAACAGCCCCTTGATCAGCGCTCGGCTCTTGCCTCTCACTTTGTGGCGTCACTTGAATTGGCGCGTGATGGTCTTGTAAGCTTACGTCAGAGCAATAGTTTTGCCCCGTTATATATTCGCGCCAAGGATAGTGAGCAATGATAGATATTCAGAAAACAGCTCGTGTGATTGAAGCGCTGATTTTTGCCTCTCCAGCGCCTGTCCCGCGTCGTGCCTTACTGCCCTATCTTGAAAATGAAGACCAGATAACCGAAGTCTTAGCGTCTATAGCTGCGCGATATGATGAGCAGTCTGGCATTGAGCTTTCTGATATTGAGGGGCATTATGCGTTCCGGACACGCGCTGATGTTGCTGCCTTCCTTACATTAGAGCGGCCAATACAGCGTCCCTTATCACGGGCGGCACTCGAAGTGCTTGCTATCATCGCCTACCACCAGCCCATCACACGCTCGGAAATTGAAGAAATACGTGGTATTAGCTTATCACGGGGTACGGTTGATATTTTGCTAGAGCTGGGCTGGATTAAGCCGCGGGGCAGACGGCGTACGCCGGGCCGGCCGCTTACATGGGGAACAAGCACTGCTTTTCTTGATCATTTTGGGCTTCAAGGCGTGGATGAATTGCCGGGTATTGATGAGCTAAAATCTGCCGGATTACTGCGGAAAGGCCAGATACTTGGCGGTATTGGCGAATCCAGTCATCAAGATGATGATGGTCCTGAGGATGAGGTCAGTGATGGCCTGCTAGATGATGATTTCTTGGATGGTTTTGTAGAAGAGGACGCATAATGCTGTCATTTCGGTCAGTATCCCATGATTATGGTGACACAGCGTCTGTAAGCAATGTCAGTTTTGATGTTGGGGCAGGCGAGGTGGTAACATTGCTGGGGCCGTCTGGTTGCGGGAAGACAACTTTGCTGCGTCTGGCTGCGGGGTTTGAGACCTTATCATCTGGCGAAATCATCTCTGAAAATCGTATTTTGAGTAGCGCAGGCGTGCTTGTCCCGCCAGAGGACCGCAAAATGGGACTTGTGTTTCAGTCCTATGCGCTGTTCCCGCATCTTACCGTGACTGAAAATGTTTTGTTTGGCCTGTCTCATTTTGGAATATCTGCCGGTAAACGGGCGGCTGACATGCTTGCTGAATTTGATGTAGTTGATCTTGCACAGAAATATCCGCATGAATTATCTGGCGGCCAGCAACAACGTGTTGCACTGGCCCGTGCGCTGGCGCCATCGCCAAAACTGGTGCTGCTGGATGAGCCTTATTCAGGACTTGATACGCGGTTGCGCGAGCGGGTACGTGACCGGATGCTTCACGTCTTACGCGAAACAGGGACGTCTGCTCTTATGGTAACCCATGATGCAGAAGAAGCGATGTTTATGTCGGACCGGATTATCGTGTTGGATAATGGTAATATCCTCCAGCAAGGTCGCCCGATTGACCTTTATTGCCGACCCCAAAGCGCCTTTGTCACAGAATTTTTTGGGGAAGTGAACCATGTGCCGGCTCATGGTCGTGAGGGACGTGTATCAACTCTTTTTGGTGAGTTTGATAGCCCTGATATGACGGAAGGCTCTGCTGCACTGATGGTGTTGCGTCATGAAGGATTGCGCATTTCAGCGACTGATAGCGGTGTGCCGGCTACGGTTGTTGAGTCTCATTTACTGGGCCGTGCTACCCTCATTCACCTTGCTGTGCCGTCCGATGATGGAGAGCTTCATCTTCATGCGCGCATTCCCGGGCTGAACTCATTTGCAGCTGGAAGCGCCGTACATCTGGAGATGGATAGGGAGCAAGCCTTTTTCTTTGCGCGATGATAGTGTTTTTTTATAAAAGTTAAGGGTATTTAATTTCTGTTATTGCGAGGAAGCTTTAGTATAGTTATAGTTTCGTCGCATTCGTTTGCTGGCAGTTGCTGGTAAGTTTTAAGCATTAATTCCATCTTCAAGGGGAATATCATGGGTTTTACTAGCATCTGGCATTGGCTAATTGTTCTTGCCGTTCTTTTGCTTCTTTTTGCACGTCCGGGAAAAATCTCTGGCATCATGGGTGATTTTGGCAAAGGCCTTAAAAACTTCAAAGATGGGGTTAAGAGCGATGATAGTGATGCTTCATCTGATGATGATGTAATAGAGGCGGCGCCGGTTGCAGCTAAAAAGGTCGCGCCAAAGAAGGCTGCCGCCAAAAAAGTTGCTAAGAAAAAGGCAGCCCCGAAAAAAGTAGCCGCAAAGAAAGCGGTAGCGAAAAAAGCAGTAGCGAAAAAAGCAGGGGCTAAGAAAGCAACAAAGTCTCGCGCCTAGCGTGCAAGCTTTTGATGTCTATCAATATCAAAGATGTGTCGTCTGGAGACCTCTTAGTCTGGCGGCGCATCTTTTTCGTTTTTAGCCAGACAACATAAAGGCGGGCATAGTAAAGCCCCATCCTTTTAGTGTATGGTTGGATTCGAGACGTTCATGTGAGGGAGACGGTCCGCGTGTTTGATTTTGGCTGGCAGGAATTTATGATGATTGCCTTCGTTCTGGTTTTGGTCGTTGGACCAAAAGACCTGCCGAAAATGTTGCGCAGTTTCACCAAAATCACTGGACAGGCCCGCAAGATGGCCCGCGAATTTTCCAAAAGTCTTGAAGAGGTGGCCGGTGAGGCCGATGTCAAAGGCGTCAAACAAATGGTCGCTGATCTTAAAACCGGCAATCTAGAAGATATGGCTCGTATCGTTGATGACAAGATTACACCCGATGTTCAGTCAATAGGTAGCTCGGCAGATGTGTCATCTATCAAGGAAAATATTCAGGCGGTGCAGGATGCCGCAAAGACCATGAGTGATACTCAGGCTAATCTGTCTAGCACTGAAACACCTTCATCAGAGCAGGATAAGGCATAATGTCTGAGACCGAACAAAGCGCTGATGGCGCAGCGGCCCCAGGTGAGATGAGTCTAATCGAGCATCTAACCGAACTGAGAAACCGCATCGGTGTGATTATGATTGGCTTTATTGCCATCTTTTTGATCTGCTTTATCCGGCCTTATGGCAGTGGCACACAGAATATAGCTGATGCTGTTTATATTTTTTTGCAGGCACCATTGGCAGATATTTTATTGGAGCGCGGCGGCCGGATGATTTTCACAGGCCTTCACGAAGGCTTCTTCACCCAAGTTAAAGTGTCCTTTTTTGTCGCTATTTCAATTACATTTCCTTTGATATTACTCCAAGTTTGGAAATTTGTGGCGCCGGGTCTCTATAAGACGGAAAAACGGGCTGTTATGCCGTTTCTTATGGCAACGCCCCTGTTATTCATTCTTGGCGCGGCGATGGTTTATTATATAGTTATTCCGCTTGCATGGGACTTCTTTCTCTCCTTTGAAGTTGCTGGCAGCGAGGGCGCACTCCCCATTGAGGTTGAGCCACGCATTAGTGAATATCTCAGTCTTGTGATGCGTCTGATGTTTGCCTTTGGCGTATCATTCGAGCTTCCGGTTATTTTGCTATTATTGGTGCGTGCCGGCATTCTGACCGCTGATGATCTAGCAGGCAAACGCAAATATGCTATTTTGCTTGCCTTCATTGCCGCAGCCATTCTGACCCCGCCAGATGTAATCTCTCAAGTGCTTCTGGCTGTGCCTGTTATTATTCTGTACGAGCTATCCATTGTTTGTGCACGTTTCATGGCAAAGCCTTCTGAGCCTGACGCAGATTAACAACTGACACCTTGTATCAGTAAGGACATTTTTATCATGCATGATATTCGTTTTATCAGAGACAATCCTGAGCTATTTGATGCGGCTATGGCGCGTCGTAATATTGACCCTGTGGCTCAGGAAATTCTATCGCTTGATACAGAACGCCGTCATATTCAAACCGAACTTCAGACACAGCAGTCCCGCCGGAACGATGCCAGCAAGGAAATTGGCAAGGTAAAAGGGTCTGGCGGCAATGCTGATGTGCTGATGGCTGAGGTGGCNGAGCTAAAACAATCCATTCCGGCACTCGAAGCCGAAGAGGCGCGTCTCGAGCAGGCGTTAACCAGCCATCTTATGGGACTGCCTAATATTCTAGAAGATTATGTACCTGAAGGGGCTGATGAGGCTGATAATGAGCTGTTGCGTGTTGTTGGCACACCGCCATCATTCTCCTTTACGCCGCGGGATCATGTTGCATTAGGTGAGGCTCTGGGTCAGATGGATTTTGCGAGTGCGGCAAAACTATCAGGCGCCCGCTTTGTTGTTCTGCACGGCCAGTTGGCGCGGCTGGAGCGAGCGCTTGCTAGTTTCATGCTGGATATCCATACAACAGAGTTTGGCTATCGTGAGACTGTGCCGCCTGTTTTAGTTCGCACGCAGACAATGACAGGGACAGGCCAGCTTCCAAAATTTGAAGAGGATTTGTTCCGGACAACCGACGATAGATGGCTTATCCCAACAGCAGAAGTCCCGCTTACTAATCTTGTGGCTGATAGTATTATTGCGCATGCCGACCTGCCGTTACGGATGACAGCCTATACGCCGTGTTTCCGCGCCGAAGCAGGGTCAGCAGGGCGCGATACACGCGGTATGATACGCCAGCACCAATTCTCTAAAGTAGAACTTGTTAGTATTGTAGCGGCCGAAGAGTCTGATGCTGAACTTGAGCGGATGACATCTTGTGCTGAAACAGTTCTGCAACGTCTTGAGTTAAGCTATCGTGTTTTGCGTCTTTGCAATGGCGATACAGGATTTTCTGCGCGACAAACTTTGGATATTGAAGTGTGGTTGCCGGGCCAGAATGATGGTGAAGGTAGTTTCCGTGAAATTTCCTCCTGCTCGAATTGTGGCCCCTTTCAGGCCCGCAGGATGAAGGCGCGCACACGCGCAGAAGGTGAGAAGGAAACAGCCTTTGTTCATACCTTAAATGGGTCTGCATTAGCGCTTGGGCGATGTATGATTGCGTTGCTTGAAAATGGCCAGCAGGAAGATGGTAGCATTCTGCTGCCAGCCGCCTTGCACAGCTATATGGGAACTGACAGGCTGGTCGCATCGCTCTGATATTATAGCTAATAAGAGAATGCTGTTATCCGAATACGCAGAATATAAAGCAGTGTCGTGATTTAAGAGGGAATATGATGCGGATTCTAGTTACCAATGATGACGGTATTGATGCCTATGGTATTCATATTCTTGAACAGATTCTGCGCGAATTTAGTGATGATATAACTATTGTTGCCCCTAGCGCAGACCAGTCAGGCAAAGGGCGCGCTCTTTCACTCAGAACAGATATTTCCTTTACCAAACGAGATGAAAAGCATTATGCGGTTGGCGGTACACCCGCTGATTGCATCATGATTGCGTTGAATGTGCTGTTTAAGGATTCGCCACCTGATTTTGTGGTATCGGGGATTAATCACGGGATGAATGTTGCTGATGATGTTGGCTATTCCGGGACTGTTGGCGCCGCACTTGAAGCTGCAATAGTTGGAATTCCTGCGATTGCCGTTTCACAAAAAAATGGTAGTGATGAGGCTGCATTTGANGCTGTGCGGCAGACAGGGGCTGCCGTCATGAAAGCAGCGTTTGAAACTGTGCTACCGCAACGCACTATCTTGAATGTAAACTTTCCAGCGCAAAACGCATCGCCTGTTAAGGGTATCCGTCCGGCCTTGCTTGATAAACATAAATTCTCAGATGAAATTCTGACCGGTACCGTACCTGATACATACCGTATTGGCCCGCAAATACCCTATGAAGAAACACTCGCCTTTTCTGATAGATACTGGCTTAATAAGGGCTATGTCTCGTTCACACCACTTGGCATGGATGCGACAGCACATAATGAGATGGTTCGAATTTCCGCCGATAATTTTTAGCGGTAATATGCGTAACCGGAGCAGCAGCTAAATGAGTGATATTCTTCATAAGAAAGCAAAACTTGTGATGTTTTTGCGCTCTCAAGGGATTATGCGTCCGCATATTTTGTCTGCTCTTGAGCGTGTTCCCCGCGAAGCCTTTGTTCCCCGTGCCCTTGTTGCACATGCTTATGAAAATGTATCATTGCCAATCGCTGGCGGTCAGACTATTTCGCAGCCTTTTATTGTGGCACGCATGACAGAAGCGCTTGAGATAAACAAGCGGCATCGGATTCTAGAAATTGGAACAGGCAGTGGCTATCAGGCCGCCATTCTCTCGCATCTATGCCGCCGGGTCTATACTATGGAGCGCCTTCGGCCTCTTATGGTCGATGCAGAAAATAGGCTCCGCTCGCTCCAAGTCTCCAACGTAACATTCCGTTATGGAGATGGATATAAGGGCTGGCCAGAAGCCGCGCCCTTTGACAGAATAATCGTAACCTGCCAAAGCGAAAGACTTTCCGATATACTCGTCTCACAGCTCAAGGTTGGCGGTATTTTGGTAGCACCTGTTGGAGTGACTGGTCACGAAGAGTTGATTGTTGTAAAAAGAACTGAAGACGGTGCAGATGTTAAAACACTGATGCCCGTGCGGTTTGTACCAATGCTTAAAGGAACAGAACAATAATGGTGCCTGCCTCAGTCACAAAACAGCTTGTCACATCACTGATGGTCTTTTCAGCATTATCACTTGGTGGCTGTGTATCAGACTTAAAGGTGCCTGAATTACCAGAAATGCCAAGCCTGCCGAATTTGTCGCTAACGCGCGAAACACCTGCGCCGCTTCTTGTTGCGCCCTTGCGTGAGGCGCGCCTTGCTATTCCGGCATCAGGGCGAATTACTGTCCAGCAAAATGATACATTATATGGATTGGCAGCGCGCTATAGGGTGACGCCGCAATCAATCATAACAGGAAATGGTCTGACATTTCCTTTCCTGCTCGATGCAGGTCAGGATCTGGGACTGACACCGCCGCGCACCCATACCGTAAAGCCAGGCGAGTCAATCTACAGCCTTTCGCAGCGTTATGCTGTTAGTCAGTATCAGATTGCCGAACTGAACGAATTATCAGAGCCCTATGAGCTAACGAATGGTCAGGTGCTTGCACTGCCAGAAACGCAGGATTTTACGATTCTTGAGGGAGTTTCGTTGCAGAATGTGCCGCAGGATACGCAAGTCTCAACGCCGCTAAAAACAACAACGACAGCTTCTGCCCCCAAAAAACCCACCAAAAGAATTGTAGCACCTGCCTTAAATGGGGCAGGGTTTACTTGGCCTCTTTCAGGTGAAATCGTCACTGAATTTGGCCCTGCAGCCAAAGGTGTTCACAATGATGGGGTCAATATCGCTGCGGCAGCAGGCAGCCCTGTTACTGTCTCAGCGCCCGGCACAGTTGCTTATATAGGCCGAGAGCTGAAAACCTTTGGCACATTGGTTCTGGTGAAACATGAAGGTGGCCTGATTACGGCCTATGCTCATCTCGATGGCCTGTCTGTTACCGAAGGTCAGGTGCTTGGCGCTGGGTCTCTTATTGGGCAGGTGGGCATGACGGGGCGTGTTACAAGCCCGCAGCTTCATTTCGAAATAAGAAAAAGCCGGACGCCTGTTAACCCGCGTGACCTTATTTCCTGATCAGATATCAATCTTTAACCGCAGGGCGAGATCAAGAATAAACTGGAAGGCAGAACGTCCAGACCTGTTGCCGCGTCCTACAGCCCAGCTTAAAGCCTGTTTTTGCGCATCTTCCAAGTCAATTGGCAGCTTATAATGGGTTACATACCACGCGATCATATCAAGATAGGTCTCCTGATCAACAGAATGAAACCCAATCCAGAGACCAAATCTATCTGAGAGAGAGATTTTTTCTTCGGTTGTTTCTGATGGATTAATCGCAGAACTACGCTCATTTTCCATCATTTGGCGTGGCATAAGATGACGCCTGTTTGATGTCGCATAAAAAACAAGATTGCGGGGGCGCCCAGACAGCCCGCCTTCAAGCACAGCTTTAAGAGATTTGTAGCTTACATCATCCTGTTCAAACGCCAAATCATCACAAAATAGAATAAAGGGCCGATCGGCAGCAGATAATATACTCATCACAAGAGGTAAATCAGCCAGATCTTCCCGCTGAATTTCAACCAGACCAATATTGTAGCCTTCCTCGATTAACGCGCCATGTACTGCCTTTAATATTGATGATTTTCCTGTGCCGCGTGCGCCCCATAAAAGGGCGTTATTGGCGCGCCGGCCCTCAGCAAATGCACGGGTATTTGCCATAAGGGTTTCGCGCTGTTGTTGAATGCCTTTTAAACTTTCTAAGGGAAGTCTCTGAATAGAATCAATCGCCTGAAAAACCTTAGTTTTGGCCTCCCATATATAACCCTCATGTGCTGATAAATCGGCTTGTTCTGCTGCAGGAGGGGAGAGCCGGTCAAGGGCATCAGCAATGCGGCTCAGATAAGGAGCTACATTTTCCATCGCTTTAGTATCCATTATGGTTCTTCCTCTTCTTAATCAACTCAACACAAGCTTACAAAATGTAAGGTTTTGCTGTTGCGGGCAGGCGGCCTGCACTGTATTGTGCCCGTTAATGTATCAATGATCCTTCATGTTTCAAGAACATCTTGTTAAGAAGGGTTTTTCAGTCTGGTTTCGCGTTTCTTGCCGCCAGTGCTTTCTTGCCGGAGATTTATCCTATGCTTATTAGTCCAGCTTTTGCTCAATCAGCCGGCGGTTCCGCCGGAATTGGCCAGCTTCTGCCTTTCCTTCTTATTTTTGTTGTCTTTTATTTCTTCCTGATTCGTCCGCAACAGCGTCGTGCCAAAGAACATAAAGCTATGATTGCTGCGATTAAGCGCGGCGACAAGATTGTCACATCCGGCGGTATCACAGGTGTTGTTACCAAGGCTGTTGATGGTCAGGACACGGTTGAAGTTGAAATTGCCAAAGACGTAAAGGTAAACGTTATGCGCTCTATGATCGCTGACAAGCCTTCTACTGAAACAGCAAAGCCAAAAGCAAAAGCAAAAGGTAAAGACAAGTAAAGCGGTCTCTACTATTTGTTATACCCAATAATATTTTTTTGTAAGTAGAGGCAAAAATGCTTCAATTTGATGCGTGGAAAAAAGCAGTTGTAGCTGTGACAATCCTGTTTGGTGTCCTGTATGCTGCTCCAAATATCTTGGGGTCTGGTGGCGGTGCATCATTCCTGCCGGGAAGTCCTATTAATCTCGGGCTGGACCTTCAGGGTGGGTCGCATTTACTGCTGCGCGTAGATATTGAAGAAGTCGAAAGAGAACGACTATCTAACCTTGCTGATGGTCTTCGGGTTGAAATGCGTAAAAACAAGGTTGCGTTCCGTAATCTTGATGTGGTGAATACGGCTCTTACCTTTGGGCTTCGTAATGTCGAAGATAATGATAAAGTTAATAGCTATATCAGTGAGTTATCTCGTGATTATGATGTTATAATCGAAGGCCTTGAGTGGCGTCTTACATTGAGTGAGCAGGGCCGCATTGATGTGCAGACAGCCACTGTTGAGCAATCAATTGAAATCATCCGCAGACGCCTTGACCCCGATGGCACCAAAGAGCCTATTATTCAGCGTCAGGGCTTAGAGCGTATTCTTGTGCAGCTTCCGGGCGTTGATGATCCAGAACGTGTTAAACGGCTTTTGGGCCGGACAGCTCGCCTGACATTCCAGCTTGTTGATACGCGTATAACCGCTCAAGAGGCCCGCCAGTCTGGCCGCGTGCCGCCTGGCAGTGTTCTGTTAGAAGGAGCAAAGCCTGAGGATCCGTCATATGTTGTAGAACGGCGCGTCATGGTAAGCGGTGATATGCTTGACCAAGCCTCTGCTTCTTTTGACCAGCAAAGCCGGCCCGCTGTTACGTTCCAGCTTAATGCTCTTGGTGGTAAGAAGTTTGGCCGTGTTACGGGCGAGAATATCGGACGTCCTTTTGCGATTGTGCTTGATGGGAAGGTAGTATCAGCTCCTGTTATTCAGTCTCAGATTTTCACCAATGGTCAGATTACAGGTAATTTCTCGGTTGAGGAAACCCAAGAGCTATCTCTTATTCTGCGGGCTGGCGCGCTACCGGCGCCGCTTATCGTGCTCGAAGAACGGTCTGTTGGACCAGGTCTCGGCGCTGACTCAATTGCTGCCGGTAAGATTGCGGCCATTGTTGGTATGGTCCTTGTGATTGTTTATATGTTTGTAAGCTATGGTCTCTTTGGCCTGTTTGCCGATATTGCTCTTTGTGTGAATATCATTCTTATACTAGCTGCCTTATCTGCCCTTCAGGCGACGCTTACCTTGCCGGGCATTGCCGGTATTGTGTTAACGATGGGGATGGCGGTTGATGCCAATGTGCTGATTTTTGAGCGTATACGCGAGGAAGTTAAAGCAGGGCGGAGCGTGCGCGCTGCCATTGAAGCAGGTTATGATAGAGCTATCTCGACTATTATCGATTCTAATCTGACCACATTATTTGCTGCCCTATTCTTGTTTATCTTTGGGTCTGGGCCGATTAAGGGGTTTGCTGTTACGCTTTCGCTTGGGATTATCACCTCGATGTTTACAGCGATATTGGTTACGCGCCTGATAATCACACTTTATGTTAACCGTACACGCCCAAAATTGCTGTCGCTTTAGGCAGATAGAAAAGGAAAGATAGATGTTCAGATTACGGCTTCTTCCTGAAACGCCTGCCTTTGAATTCTTGAATAAGATGAATTTTGCGAGCGGCCTGTCAGTTTTGCTGGTGATAGGGTCTATCGGTTTGTTTTTCATTCAGGGGTTGAACCTTGGTATTGATTTCAGAGGTGGTATCCTTATTGAGGCGCAAAGCAGTCAAAAGGTTGATCTTGCTAAGGTGAGGGGGTCTCTTGGCAGTCTTGGTCTTGGCGATATGTCTATTCAGAGTTTTGGCACTGAGCGTGATATTCTGGTGCGTGTTCAGCGTCAGGAAGGCGATGAAAAAGCGCAAATCGTTGCGATTAATGCGATCACAGCTGACCTTGGTAGTGATTTTGAGATTCGCCGGACAGAGTTTGTCGGGCCAACCATTGGCGCAGAGCTAGCAGAAAAAGGTGTTTTGGCGGTTATCTGCGCGCTATTTGCCATCATGGTCTATATTTGGTTCCGTTTCGAGTGGCAGTTTTCTCTCGCAGCCCTTATTGCTCTTAGTCATGATGTCATTACCACTATTGGCATTTTTGCCCTGACCAATTTTGAATTTAATCTGGCAACGGTCGCAGCTATCCTGACCATTGCTGGTTACTCCATTAATGATACGGTTGTTGTGTTTGACCGTGTGCGCGAAAATATGCGGCGCTATAAATCATGGTCCCAGCCAGATATTTTGAACCGTTCCTTAAATGAAACGCTTGCCAGAACAGTGATGACATCCATCACGACAGCGCTTGCGCTGATTGCTATTGCGGTATTTGGCGGTGCTGTTTTGCGTGACTTTGCGCTTGCGATGCTGTGGGGTGTTGCTATCGGGACTTACTCATCTGTGTTTATTGCTGTTGGGATTGTCTCGCGGTTTGATTTATCGCGCAGTGATGATGATAATTCTGTCCCCATCCCAGAATATGAGCGTGAAGGCAAAATATAGCATGTCAGACAGCCCTCATAAGCCGGCGATAACAGTTCAGGAATTTTCTGGTGATGCTGCTCTTCAGATTGTCCATAGCTATGGCGGCGGCGGATTTAGAATTACCAAAGAATCTTATGTCGGCTCTCAATTTATTATGTCTCGCCTACGGCTGGATTGGTCTATTACGACTGCTGAAGACGTCACTTTTGAGGGTATAATGGCAATGCTTGGTGATGAACGCCCCGATTTATTGCTGCTCGGTCTTGGCGAAGCGCCGATGACAAATCTTCCCGTCCTTGGCAAAGCATTATCGCAAGAAGGTGTTCGCCTTGAGGTCATGTCAACGCCTGCGGCGTGCCGGACATGGAATGTGATGGTGTCAGAAGGGCGGTCGGCTGCCGCTGGTCTTCTGGCAATCGACTAAGGGGTTTTGGTTATGGCAGGAACAGCTGCACCCTCACAGTGGCACCTCCTTCGTGATATTTCTGTATCCTATGCGCACTGCTTTATGTTTGTCTCACCTGCAATACGCGAGCCATTATGCACAGTGCTTTTGCTAGCGCTTGAGCTTGAAAAAGCGCTTGTAAGTGAAGAGGTGATGATACGTCTTATTCGTATCCAATGGTGGGATGATGCCATTTCAGCAGGAACATCGCATCATGCACATCCCCTTATTCGCCAGATAATCACCTTAAAAGAGCAGGGAATTCTTACTGCTGAGTCCTTGGATGGGTTATGCGAGAGCTGGCGTAGCGCAGCAGAAGATAGAGATTGTCTGGCAGCGGCATGGCAGACAAGCATAGCCTGTCTAGCATCTATAATTGGGGCATCCAAAATTGGAGCCTCTAATATGAGTGGTAGCAACGATGAAATAGCCCGCAAAATTGGGGCTCAGATATGTCAGTCGCGGACACGCCAGCCCGTCACCGCTCTTTCGCTAGATGACCGGCACGCTTTGATGCGTTCGGGCGCGATAAAGTCAGTCCTATCGGGTTTGAGTTTTATGGCTGTCCGCTCTAGCACTGAAAATAGCCCGCATCCCGATGATGACCCGCTATTCATCTTCAAGCTTTGCTGGCACTTACTGCTGCGCTCATCTGCATAAGGCTTTATTAAAACACGCGAAAAACCCTGAAAACCCTAGCCAATATGGGCAAGCTCTTCAGGCANTGTCACATTAGCCCATTTTGCGAGTGATGAAAGTGCCCGGCCAGCATAAGCTGCTTTGCGGTCACGGCCGCGTAGCTTGCGGGGTTTCTTCCCCTCAACTGTGACCATCTCTAACGGCGGGAATAGCCCAAAATTCACATTCATTGGCTGAAAGCTGTCAGCCATTGCGCCGCCTGTCAGATGGCTAAGCAAGGCGCCATGGGCTGTATCAATTGGCGGTGCCTGCCAGTCCAAACCAAGCAAGTCAGATGCTGCCATCTGTCCTGTCATGCCGCCAATTGCAGCAGATTCAATATAGCCCTCAACGCCTGTAATCTGACCAGCAAACCGCAGGGCAGGGCGCGCCTTCAGGCGTAATTGCTCATCTAACAAGCGCGGTGAATTAATAAAGGTGTTTCTGTGTAAGCCGCCAAGACGGGCAAATTGTGCGCCCTCTAGCCCCGGTATCATCTGGAAAATACGGACCTGTTCGGCATATTTCAGCTTGGTCTGGAACCCAACCATATTAAAAAGAGTGCCAAGCTTATTATCCTGGCGTAATTGCACAACCGCATAGGGCCGCGAGCCATCATGGCTGTTAGTCAGGCCAACAGGTTTCATCGGTCCAAATCGCAACGTCTGCTCGCCGCGTTCTGCCATAACCTCAACCGGCATACAGCCATCAAAATAGGGGGTGTTTTCTTCCCATTCTCGGAATGACATTTTATCACCCGCCAGCATTTCAGAGATGAAGCTGTGATACTGCTCTTCGGTCATCGGACAGTTTATATAGTCTTTGCCATCACCGCCATCATGGGTTTTGTCATAACGTGACTGGAACCATGCAACATCCATATTTATACTATCAACATGTAGAATGGGCGCAATAGCGTCAAAAAAGGCAAGGTCATCTTCGCCCGTTAGCCCCCGAATGCCCTCAGCCAAAGAAGGTGAAGTCAACGGGCCGGTAGCAATAATCGTCTGTCCCCACTCTTCAGGGGGAAGCCCTGCGACTTCCTCGCGGATAAGGGTTATATTGGGATGTGCAGTAATGGCGCGTTGCACGCCTTGGGAAAATAAATCTCTGTCAACAGCAAGTGCGCCGCCTGCCGGAACCCGCGCCTTATCTGCCTCTGCCATGATAACAGAATTCAGCATCCTCATTTCCGCATGAAGAACGCCAACCGCATTTGCACTCGCATCATCTGAGCGGAACGAATTTGAGCATACTAATTCAGCAAGATTTTCAGTTTCATGCACATCAGTCTTACGCACAGGGCGCATTTCATGCAAAGCAACCGACACGCCCATTTCTGCAGCCTGCCATGCAGCTTCAGAGCCAGCAAGGCCGCCGCCAATGATATGTAGTAGGGGAGGAGATATTTTATCTGTCATAACGCTTAGGATACCTGTTTTGTGCGATCTTGGGAAGCGGCAAGAGCCCGCGCAAGATATTGACCTGTATAGGATTCAGCAACTGCAGCAATATCTTCTGGCGTGCCTGTTGCAACAACCTGTCCGCCACCATCACCGCCTTCTGGCCCCATATCAATAACGTAATCAGCTGTCTTTATCACATCGAGATTATGTTCGATAACGATAACAGTATTGCCGCCCTCTACCAATTCCTGAAGCACCTCTAGTAATTTGGCAATATCGGCAAAATGAAGTCCNGTTGTTGGCTCATCAAGAATGTAAATCGTCTTTCCTGTCGCCCGGCGGGAAAGCTCTTTTGAGAGTTTTACACGCTGTGCCTCACCGCCAGATAAGGTTGTTGCTTGCTGGCCTATGCGCACATAGCCAAGCCCAACACGCACCATTGTCTGTAGCTTGTCACGAATAGATGGAACAGCCTTGAAATAGCCAACACCTTCTTCAACTGTCATATCAAGAATGTCTGCTATCGACTTGTCTCTCCACCTTATTTCTAGTGTTTCACGATTATATCTTTTGCCTTTGCAGGTATCGCATGTCACATAGACGTCAGGCAGAAAATGCATTTCGATCTTAATAACGCCGTCCCCTTGGCAGGCCTCGCACCGGCCGCCTTTGACATTGAAAGAAAACCGTCCTGGGGCATAGCCGCGTGTCCGGGATTCTGGCAAGCCGGAAAACCATTCCCTGATAGGGGTAAATGCCCCTGTATAGGTGGCTGGGTTGGAGCGCGGCGTCCGCCCAATCGGAGACTGGTCAATATCAACAACCTTATCCAACAGCTCAAGGCCAACAATATCTGTATAGGGCGCCGGAAGCTCGCGCGCTTTATGCAGTTTTCGTGACAAGGCCTTCCAGAGTGTTTCAAGAACAAGTGTCGATTTTCCACCGCCCGAAACACCTGTCACACAGGTAAAGACCCCAAGCGGGAAGGAGACTGTTACATCTTGCAGATTATTACCGGTTGCGCCTTTAAGAGTTATCTGGCGCTTTTTTGTTATTTTTCTGCGGTGTGCCGGAATAGCGATTTCCTTGGCACCACTGAGATATTGACCCGTGACTGAGGCAGGGTTTGCCGATATTTCGCTGGCGGTGCCTGACGCAACAACAACCCCGCCATGAATCCCCGCCCCCGGGCCCATATCGACCACATAGTCGGCCGCCCGAATAGCATCTTCATCATGTTCAACAACAAGAACTGTATTACCAAGGTCACGCAATCTGACGAGTGTTGATAGCAGGCGGTCATTATCGCGCTGATGCAGCCCAATAGACGGCTCATCAAGGACATATAACACACCCGTCAGGCCTGAGCCGATTTGAGATGCCAATCTAATACGTTGAGATTCGCCGCCCGATAATGTGCCTGAATTGCGTGATAAGTTCAGATAGCGCAGGCCAACATTGCCTAAAAAGCCAAGGCGTTCATTGATTTCCTTTAAAATACGGCTGGCAATCTCATTATCCTGTGCCGACAGGCTTTCATTCAAATCAGCAAACCATTCCAGTGCATCCCCGATAGCAAGGGCAGAGACCTCCGAGATGTCTTTTTCCGCAACACGAACGGCAAGGGCTTCAGGCTTTAGGCGTTTGCCATGACAGCTATCGCAAGGATGCTGCGCCCGGAATTTTTCAAGCTCATCGCGCACCCAGTTAGAATCAGTCTCACGATAGCGCCGCGCAAGGTTAGGCATAATACCTTCAAACGGCTTGGTTGTGCGGTAAGAGCGCAACCCGTCATCATAGACCATCTCAACAGGAGTTTTGCCGCTTCCCTGTAACAGCAACGCCTGCACATCATCAGGTAGTTTGTTAAAACTGACATCAAGAGAAAAGGTAAAGCTGCGCGCAAGGCTTTCCAGTGTTTGGATATAGTAGCGCGAAGATGAGTTTGCCCACGGCGCCAGAGCGCCATCACGTAACGATAATGAGCTGTCTGGGACAATCAGCTGATTGTCAAAATGGGCAGTCATGCCAAGGCCATCACATGCCGGGCATGCGCCAAACGGATTGTTGAATGAAAACAGGCGTGGCTCAACCTCATCAATGGTAAAACCAGACACAGGACAGGCAAATCGTGCTGAAAAGACCGTACGAACATCTGTTTTTGCATCAACCGCATAAACAAGCCCGTCAGCCAGCTCAAGAGCTGTTTCCAGAGAATCAGCAAGCCGCGTTGCCAGGCTATCCTGATCGCCCTTGATAATCACCCGATCTACAATGATATCAATGTCATGTTTCCGCTTTTTATCAAGCTCGGGCGGCGTATCAAGGTCATGCATTTCACCATCTATACGCGCACGGCTAAAGCCGCGTTGCAAAAGAGCTGCCATATCTTTTTTATATTCGCCCTTACGCCCCCGCACGACAGGCGCCATGAGATAAAGCCGCGTACCATCTTCCATTGCAAGCAGGGCATCAACCATCTGACTAACAGTCTGAGAGGTAATGGGAAGGCCAGTTGCTGGCGAGTAGGGGATACCAACACGTGCCCATAACAGCCGCATATAGTCATATATTTCAGTGACAGTCCCGACTGTTGAGCGCGGGTTACGAGAGGTTGTTTTCTGTTCAATGGAAATGGCCGGCGACAGGCCTTCGATAAGGTCAACATCGGGCTTCTGCATCATTTCCAGAAACTGACGGGCATAAGCAGATAATGATTCAACATACCGGCGCTGCCCTTCGGCATATATCGTATCAAAGGCAAGGCTTGATTTTCCAGAACCAGACAGGCCTGTTAAAACAACAAGCTTATCGCGCGGCAGGTCAATAGATACATCTTTGAGATTATGTTCACGTGCCCCGCGTACAGAAATAACTCTTTGTTTTTCTTCCATTCCTGCCTCTTACACCTGACGTGAAAATACACCCCTTACGTGCGAGGAAAGAGTCCTATCACGCCTACCAACATGGTGCTTCTGACCCTATATAATCACTTATCGACCTGATATCCATCTGAGGACGAAAAAAACCATCGGAAAAGTCTTCTTTGAGATATGATATGTGTTACTGTGATGTCTCATTTAGGGGAGCTGGAACCGCCACGGGGCGAACCGCTTCTTCACGAGACTAACCTTTTTGCAAGGGAGATGGATTTTCAATGGCAGGCAGCGTGAACAAAGTGATTCTGATCGGTAACCTCGGCAAGGATCCAGACGTAAGAAGCACTCAGGACGGCATGAAAATTGTAAATCTTGCCATTGCGACATCAGAGCGCTGGAAGGATAAAAATTCCGGCGAACAGCGCGAAAAAACAGAATGGCATCGCGTCGTTATCTTTAATGAAAACCTTGCTCGGCTTGCAGAACAATATCTGCGCAAAGGCAGCACGGTTTATATTGAAGGTCAGCTTCAAACCCGTAAATGGACAGACCAGCAGGGCGCCGAAAAATATACAACAGAAATCGTGCTGCAACGCTATCGTGGCGAGATGACATTTATTGGCGGGCGTTCTGATAGTGGCCAGCCTCCTGCTGATGACAGCATGGGGGGCGGCTTTGGCGGCGGCGGCGGTGTTAGCACCGGTACAACACCCCCACCAATGGCTGGTAGTGACAATATTGATGATGATATCCCGTTCTAGGGTAGCGTTCCAAAATAGGGCGTTTTTTGCCCTAAATCAGTAAAATATTAGCAAGGCACACCCTATCGATGAGTGTGCCTTCTTTTTTGCCCTGAAAAATGTAAAATAAACCACTTTTTAACCACAATATCTGGTGTTTGAGGGGTAGCCTATGGTATAAATATTGAAATATGGCATGCTAGTACTGGCAGCCCACAGAGGAGTTTTTTGTTTGTCTGATTCAACAATGTCTGGTGGCCCAACGAGCCCAATAGTTTCAATTTCTGACGAGATGCGCCGGTCATATCTTGACTATGCGATGAGCGTCATTGTTGCACGGGCATTGCCAGATGTGCGCGATGGGTTAAAGCCAGTTCACCGCCGCATTCTTTATGCGATGATGGAAGGCAAATATGACTGGAATAAGCCGCCGCGTAAGTCTGCGCGTATCGTGGGGGATGTTATGGGTAACTATCACCCGCATGGTGATAGCTCTATCTATGAGGCTATGGTCCGCATGGCTCAGGCGTTTTCAATGCGTGTTCAGCTTGTTGATGGTCAGGGTAATTTCGGGTCGGTTGATGGCGATCCTGCCGCTGCGATGCGTTATACAGAAAGCCGGCTCGCCAGAGCGGCTGAATCGCTGTTGCGCGACATCGATAGTGATACTGTTGAATTTGTGCCAAACTATGATGAAACACAGCCTGAACCATCTGTGCTTCCTGCCGAGTTTCCCAATCTTTTAGTCAATGGGGCAGGCGGTATTGCTGTTGGGATGGCAACAAACATTCCGCCGCATAACCCAAATGAAGTTATTACGGCCTGTATGGAACTTATCAAAAACCCTGATATCAGCGATGATGAGTTGCTTGAAATCGTGCCGGGACCTGATTTTCCAACGGGCGCTTATATTATGGGCCGGGCTGGTATTCGTGATGCCTATGCGACTGGCCGCGGCTCAGTCATGATGCGTGCACGAGCAGAAATACAGCTTACAGCGCGTGACCGGGAACAGATAATCGTAACCGAAATCCCTTATCAGGTTAACAAAGCCCAGCTATTGGAGCGTATTGGCGAGCTTGTGCGCGAAAAAACCATCGAGGGGATTTCTGATATCCGTGATGAGTCTGATCGCCAAGGCATGCGGATGGTGATTGAGGTAAAGCGCGATGATTCAGCTGATGTTGTGCTGAACCAGCTTTATCGCCATACCCGCCTTCAAACCAGCTTTGCTGTAAATATGCTGGCAATGCATGCTGGCAGACCTCAGCAGATGGGGCTAAAGACTGTGCTCAGTGCATTTTGTGCATTCAGGCAGGAGGTTGTCACCCGTAGAACACGTTTCCAGCTTAGCAAGGCACGTGAGCGGGCTCATATTCTGGCTGGATTGCTTGTTGCGCTGGCCTCTATTGATGAAATTATCGACCTTATCAAAAAAGCACCAAATGCAGAGCAGGCCCGCACGACATTGATGGATATCGCCTGGCCTGCAAGCGAGGTTGAACCGTTTATTGCGCTGATTGATGATCCGGGCCATATGGTTGTTGATGGTAAATATCATCTGTCTGAAACGCAGGCCAGGTCCATTCTTGAGTTGCGCTTGCAGCGCTTGACAGGGATGGAACGCGATAAGCTTGCAGATGAAACCAAAGATCTTGCTGAGCAAATTGCTGATTTTCTTGATATTCTGTCTAGCCAGGACCGGCTAACTTCAGTTGTACTTGAAGAGCTTGAGGCCGTTCGCACCCGTCTTGATAGCCCGCGCCGCACCGAAATATCGGATCTGGCCCATGATACTGATGATGAGGACCTCATCCAACAAGAAGATATGGTCGTCACAGTATCGCATCGGGGCTATATTAAGCGCGTTGCCTTGTCTGACTACCGTGCCCAGCGCCGCGGCGGCAAAGGCAGGACGGGCATGAAAACCCGTGATGAAGATTTTGTCTCACGGTTGTTTGTTGCCAATACCCACACACCCATCCTGTTCTTTACATCAACTGGCATGGTGTATCAGCTAAAATGCTATAAATTGCCAATCGCCTCACCGCAAGGATTAGGCAAGGCAATGATTAACTTGCTGCCAATTGCTCCTGAAGAGACCATTCAAACAGTCATGCCAATGCCAGCTGATCCCGATACATGGGATAAGCTGAATATTATGTTTGCAACCGCACAGGGCAATATCAGGCGGAATCTACTGACCGATTTCACGAATATTATGAAAAACGGTAAAATTGCGATGAAACTGAATGAAGGCGACAGCCTTATTGGCGTTCTGCCGTGTCAGGAAGCCGATAATGTCTTGCTTGCTACCCGCAAAGGTAAGGCTATCCGCTTTGCAGTGAACGAAGTTCGCGTATTTGCTGGCCGTAGCTCAGTAGGTGTTCGCGGTATGCGACTTCTGGGTGATGACCAAATGGTCTCAATGTGCGTTATCCGTGATCCTGAGCAGGAATTCGTGCTTTCAATCACTGATAATGGCTATGGCAAACGCACAGCTGTCTCTGAATATCGCCGGACTGGCAGAGGCGGGCAGGGGGTTGCCAATATTGAAACGTCAGAACGTAATGGTTCAGTGGTTGCATCCTTTACAGTCTTTGCAGAAGATCAGTTAATGCTTGTTACCAATGCCGGAAAGGTCATCCGTATCCGTGTTGATGGCGGCGAGGGCGATGTTATTCGAATCGCTGGCAGAAAAACGCAAGGGGTAAGGTTGTTTGAGACGGCCAGTGATGAAAAAGTTGTATCGGTTGGCGTAATCCGCGATGCTGACGATGATGAAGACGATGATAACGCGCCTGAGTTGGGTCCTGATGCTGGCTCTGAAGTGTCAGCAGATAACAATGAGGGCGAAGCCGGAACACCGGATATACCGACTGAGGAATAGTCAGTCATTATGCATGCGAGGATGATAGACTGATGACAAAGCGCATTGCCCTTTATCCCGGAACTTTTGATCCGCTTACATTCGGCCACCTGAATATCATAGAGCGTGCCAGCGCTCTCTGTGACAAGCTTGTGGTTGGTGTGGCTCAGAATAGCGGCAAATCTCCTATTTTCTCCCTTGATGAGCGGCTTTCCATTATCTCTGAGCAAATTGCTACGCTTCAGCCAAAAGGTGGTGGGTCAATTGAAGCCATGGCGTTCACGGGCCTGCTGACCCGGTTTGCAGATTCTATCGGCGCAATCATGATTATTCGCGGCCTGCGGGCTGTTTCTGACTTTGAATATGAATTTCAGATGGCAAGTATGAATAAACGACTAAAGCCAGATATGGAGACTATCTTCCTGACAGCCTCAGAAAACCAGCATTTTGTGGCTTCATCTTTGGTAAAAGAAGTGGCGCGTTTTGGTGGTGACGTGACCTCCTTTGTCCCTGAAAAAGTCAATCAGCGCCTGCTAGATTACTTCTCTGATAATGAAGCATAAGCCAGTTTTTTCCCGGCTTCACGGTAAGCAAGAGAGAAACCTGCAAGAGAGATGAAAAAACACTTGATTACCGAGCCGTAAATGCCTAATTTGCAGTCCAATCACGCTTGTCGTGACGTGAGGGCGGTTAGCTCAGTTGGTAGAGCAAGTGACTTTTAATCACTGGGTCACAGGTTCGAATCCTGTACCGCTCACCATATATTAAAGGCACTGTGACGGTCATCGGACCAGACCAGTGCCTTTTTTTATATCAGAATGATAAAGCTATGAGTAATTGCTGGCATTGCTGAGTTTTATAGGGTGGCATCTCATCAGGTGATCTATAGTCAAATGACGTCAGCAGCCAGATATTAGATATCATATGAAATTTATCTGGACAGAGTATTTCGATGCTTCCAAAATTACCAAAAAAAAGACCATGTAACCTTATTAAAGATTAGTTAGGCGATAAATTATGAATTACTTTTTAACGACCCCTCAACAACCATCAAAAGCATTATCTGAGGATGAACTTAAGGCGCTAGCCTTAAAGACGAAGGAAAAGGCAGACGCGCAGGAAAAGAAACAAGGCAAGAAAAGCTGTGGTTGTTGCTAGTCAAACTATCAAAGGGCGGCTTATAACGCTCATTTCCTAATGCTGAGGAGTTTGCTCGATGACATTACCGATAAATGGTAGCTGTAACCCTCTATGATGGCGACTATGTCTATTAAGACGGCTGACATACCTTTGAGTGGGGATATGGGCCGTTGGTGAGATCAGGTATTATGTATGACTGATTTATTATCAGTATTTGACGTTCTTATTGATGCGGTAGTTCCAGTTGCCTGTATTTTTGGCATAGGATATTTATCGGGCATTTTTCGAGTCTTTGATAAACAACAAGCCCTTACTATCTTAAAATTTGTTGGTATGTTTGGGGTGCCATCAATATCAGCCTCAATATTAATAACCACTGACGTCACCGCAATGGATTTCGACTTAAGTTTGTCATATCTGGCAGTTGAAGTAGCTGTTTATCTGTTTGCAGCAGCCATTGCGCGGGTTGTTTTCGCTGTTGGTATTGCTGAAGCTCTTATTATTGGTATGGCATGCAGTTTCTCGAACCATGTATTATTTATCTATCCTATCTCTCAGTTTCTATTTGATGAAACGCTGTTACAGCCCATTAAAACAATCATTGCAACAGATGTAATTGTGCTAACACTGAGCATTATAGTGCTTGATTTTATAACGAGTAGTCGCCGGACACTCAGCGCGCATATTGTGAAGCAAATTACCAATCCCGCTCTCGTTGGGTTTGCTATCGGCCTAGGTCTTATTATGATCCCTGGCGGGGTTCCCATTAGCCTTGAGCGAACATCTTTATTCATTGCTCAGTCTGCAGCCCCAACTGCGTTATTTGTCTCGGGTATTTTACTGTCACAGAAAAGTGATGCCAGAAATTTCCAGCTGGCCTCTGTTATTACTGTAATGAAGGTGGGCGTTTTTCCCCTCATTGCATTAATGCTGATTGTCTGGGGCAGGGGCTATGACCTAGATACAGCAAAAACAACGATGTTAGTTGCTGTGGCGCCTGTTGGACTTATGGCCTTAACTTTTGCGCCACGCTACAATGTCGAGACTGGTCCAATCGCTATTGCAATGCTGTGGTCGATGATAATTTCAATATGTCTTATCCCGATTATTGTTGTGCTAGCCTAAAATATTCACTGGTTTTACACGCAAGTGAGCGTTTAACCTATTGACTAGCAGGCGTTTTCTTTTGACGGGCAGCGTTTATTGCTGGCTTAGGAATCTATCCTGAAAAGCCTATATCCCTCTTTGATGCTGACTTTATTCTGAGCATTATAGCTATCAACATCTGACTTAATTTGCTGAAAAACAGTCTTTGCGACTTTCTCATCGGGATAATGAATAATATATATCCCGGAATTTTCACCCGTCTGAATAAATTCAGCGGCGAGGGCGCCGAGTTCTAAAACTCGTGGTGACCATTTTGCTTCAAAATAGGCAACGGTCATTTCAAACTGCATCTTGGATGGTGAGGTAATATCAACAACCCGAATATACATATCGCGGATAACTCCTAATTCTACTGCAAAAAAACGATATTACTGCCGAAAAGCCTTGTGACAAGATGAACAGGTTTGCGCCAGTTGCTTGAACGCATTAATTGTTTCATCCTGTTGTTCGGATTGCGCTGCTAGAATGAGCGCATCAGCCGCAATTTCATGCGCTTTTGCCTCATTAACAAAGCTATCAAATGACTCCCAAATGCGCGGCGACGCTTTGCTTGGCGCTTCGCCACTGCCTTCTGGGAAATAGTCTGGCATAACACGCGCCCAGTCCCGAATAGAGGTTGCTGCTGTGGCAATCGTTTTAAAATCCTGCGCGCCAAGAGCCGCTTGAATCTGTTTAAGCTGCTGCTTTGACTCAGAAAATCTGTCCATGCGCTGCTTCACAATACCCGTCGCGCCGTCATGCGCATCGACCGTTACGATAAGCGAGCTTCCAGCAAAGATAAAAAGAGAAAGGATAATAACTGACCTGATCATTGCGATTTCCACCATCATAAAAATAAAACATTTCTAATGATAAGCGTGCCAAATGAAATGGTCTAGTCTGCCGCTCTCTCTTGGAGCAAAAAAGTAACCTTATTTTGCATAAAACTACCCCCCAGTCTTAGGGAAAAACTGAGGGGCAGCACCATGTAATGATATTTCTCTAGGGAGGAGGGCAAAAGATTATATCATTACATAGTCACCGCTTCTATCCACAGCAATCATCACAAAGGGGCTGGGACGGAAACAGGCATAATTCTCATCCTGTGTCATGGATGAAGACACATCTTCAATCAGAGTTGTGAGGCATTTGGAGGAAAAAAAGCGTTTTCCGACTGAACTTTCTGCATTCAATGTCCGGAAAAAGGTCACTTTGATATCTGATGTGCTCATAATTAAAAAAACTCCTGTAACGCGTATAACTAATCTGGGGTCAGACAATGTGAGTGCAGTGCGTCTGACCCAGTTACTTTACGATTGGGAGTATTAATTTTTAATTAACGCTAATTCACAATAGCGTGAACTACGAGACTTGGCGGCTAACGCGAAAGCTTCTAGTGCGTTAGAGAAGGGAGTGCCGGTTATAAAACAACACAGAACCAGACTGTGATGTCTATTATGCCACGGCATTTAGGGCCATGAGCATTGCGGCTCACTGCGATAACTTATTGTAATAACATCATATCATAATAATTATGTCGCATAATGTATATTATGTATTATTTTTAACTATGATATTTAAAATGTTACGCTAGATCACACCACATGGCTTAAGATGTGCTGCCAGTCAGACTTGCCGGTCAGACTAGCTGGTCAGACTAGCTGGCCACCCGATTTATAGGCCGTCAGATTTACAGCTCATATGAAATGTCATGCCATCATAACCTGGCTCAACCCCTTCAGGGCAAAGCTCATACAATGTCTGATAGTCTGCTTCTAGCCCCAGATGGGTTAGAACGGCGCGCTTTGGTTTCACACGTTCTATCCATGAAAATGTCGTAGCGTAATCCGCATGCGCCTGATGTTCTTGTTCACGCAGACTTTCAACAATCCATAACGGAATATTAGCAAGCTTTTCAAAGTTGATTTCTGGATGCTCTTTTACGTCAGTTGAATAACCACAAACATCGTTAAAAATGAAGCCAAAAGAGAATGTTCCACCATGTTCCTGATGTAAAACTTCAATCGAAATATCACCAATTTTTAGCCTGTCGTCGGCTGCAATCTCCTGCATTGTAAAGGGCGGGATAAAGTAGGATGGCGAAGTAGGGTCCTTACTAAACAGATATGACACACGTTCTGTTAACTCAGCGCCATGTTTGGCTGAGGCATAGAACGGGACTTCTGTTCTATCGGGCCAGTAAAAGACACGTAAATCATCAATACCAGCAACATGATCTGAATGGGTGTGGGTAATCAGGACAGCGTCAATCTTCTCCAGCTCATGCGGCAAAAGCTGATTACGAATATCAGGCCCAGCATCAACAAGAATGGTGGTTGTCTCCGAGCGAACAAGGAGTGCACATCGCTGACGTCTATTCTTTGGCTCATTGGGATCGCACGTGCCCCACCCTGCTCGGCCAAGGCACGGAATGCCAACCGACGTGCCACATCCAAGCATTGTAATGGTGAGCGCGCTACTCATTATGACGACCTCATCTTGGTAAAAAGATTATAGGTATTCTGTTTTGTCTGTGCCGCCATATCGTGGCTTGTCATATTATGGACGTCTGCAAGCTTTGTGAGCACATGGCGTGTATGCGCTGGCTCATTCGTCTTGCCACGGTGCGGCATTGGCGCAAGATAGGGCGAATCTGTTTCAACAAGGATGCGATCTGTGGGCGCGGCAGCTGCGATAGCCCGTAGCTCATCTGATTTATTAAAGGTTAGAATACCAGAAAAGCTTAAATAGAATCCAATATCTAGCGCGCGTTGAGCCAACTCAGGGCCTGAACTAAAACAATGCATAACACCGGTAAAAGCGCCTTTTGCCATTTCTTCTTCGAGAAGCGCTGCCATATCATCATCTGCATCACGTGAGTGCACAACGATAGGTGTTCCTGTTCGGCGTGCTGCCTCTATCTGAACGCGGAAGCTATCAGCCTGCATCTGCCGGGGGGCTGTCTCATAAAAATAATCAAGTCCTGCTTCCCCAATCGCAACACAGCGCGGATGGTCCGCAGCGGCAAGGATAGCCTCAAGATTGCAGGCATCAGGCTCATTTTCAGCCTCATGGGGGTGAATGCCAGCGCTAAACCAGACATTTGAATAGGTATCTGCAATTTTGCGCGGCGCGTCGCTTGTGCTGAGCTTTACACCAATCGTAATGATTTCATCAACGCCTTGGGTGGCGGCGCGTGCAATCACATCATCCAGTTGATCGGCAAATTGAGGATAATCAAGATGCGCGTGGGAATCGATAAAAGACAGGCGCTCGGTCATGCCCCCTCTCCTTCAGGCTCCTGATAGCGCGGGAAAACACCTTGTGGTTTTTCAATTGCTATACCAGATGTGAGCCGTGCACGTCCTGCTATATGCTCAAAGCCGCGCGCGTCATCTGGTACCATTAACTGGTCCAACAGCTTAGCGGCTGACTGGGGCATTACAGGCTGAACCAAAATAGCGATTTGGCGGATTGTTTCCACAATGACGGCCAACACTTCACCCATCCGGTTAATATCAGTCTTTTTCAACGCCCATGGTGCTTGTGTATCAATATAGCGGTTGGCTTCTGCAATAACGTCCCATATCAGGCGCAACCCTTCATGAAAGGCCTGTTGGTCAAATTCTGCGCGTACCTTTTCCAGCAATCCGTCAGCAGCAGCCAGCAATTCAGCGTCATCACCGGAAATATCGGCGGGAAGTGCCGGCATAATACCATCACAGTTTTTCACAACCAGAGATAAGGTGCGCTGCGATAAATTACCAAGATCATTGGCAAGATCGCTATTTGTGCGCGCAATCATCGCTGTTTCAGAAAAATCACCATCACGGCCGAACGGTACTTCACGCAGCAAAAAATACCGCGTCTGATCAAGTCCATATTTATCAATGAGAGCCAGAGGGTCTATCACATTACCAATAGATTTAGAAATCTTCTCGCCTTCATTGGTCCACCAGCCATGTGCAAAAACACGTTTTGGCAAAGGCAAGCCAGATGCCATTAAAAAGGCAGGCCAATAGACAGCATGGAAGCGCAGAATATCCTTGCCAACCATATGTAAATCACACGGCCAATAGGTTGAGTAGTCAGCGCCATCATTCTGCCAGTCGAGCGCTGTTAGATAATTGGTTAGCGCATCCAGCCAGACATACATCACATGATCATCATCATTGGGAACAGGAACGCCCCAATCGAAGGTTGTGCGGCTGATAGACAAATCCTTCAGCCCGCCTTTCACAAAGCTCCTAATTTCGTTTAGGCGTCCAGCAGGCGCGATAAAATCAGGATGGGCTTCGTAATAATCTAGCAAAGGCTGCTGCCATTCTGACAACGCGAAGAAATAGGATGGCTCTTCGACCCATTCTACAGGAGCCCCGGTTGGCGCCTTACCATCAACCAGCTCAGTTTCAGTGAAAAAAGCCTCATCGCGCACTGAATACCAGCCAGCATATTTATCAAGTCTGATATGACCTTTTTCTAACAGCATATTCCATATATGGCGGCATGATTCATAATGCCGCGGTTCGGTTGTACGAATAAACTGGTCATTTGAAAAATTCATGGCCGAGGTAAGATCACGGAAATTCTGCGATACCGTATCGGTAAAGGATTGTGGCGCAACACCGGCTTTCTCGGCAGCATCCTGAACTTTCTGACCATGCTCATCTGTACCTGTTAAGAACATAACATTATAGCCATCAAGGCGCTTGAACCGCGCGAGCACATCACAGGCAAGCGTCGTATAGGCATGCCCGATATGCGGCTTGTCATTTACATAATAAATAGGTGTGGTCAGATAGTAGGTCGGAGACATTTTTTCACTTCACTTTACAGAATATAACTAGTGATAATCATAGTTCCGAAACTCGAAATAGATGTCACCGATAAAATTTTACCATAATGGGCGTAATCTCACGACCCCGCTTGTGATTATAGTTCTAGGAAGGGCTTTGGCTATTGATTTTATGAAAAAAGCGCGACATTACAGCCCCCATATCCAGATAGAGTCGCTCTGTCCTGTTAATCTCTTCAATAAACTCTTGATGAAGGCTGCTCAAAAACTGTGCCGAGTGACGCTCAGCAAGCGCTGCAACGGTTCTCTGGATGAAAGGAACTGAGGTAAAGAGTTGGTTATCAGTGGCGTGATAGGATGGGACGGCGGCGTTAAGCGCGGCAGCAGCAATGACTTTATCAAATAAAAATAAGGCTGCTTTGCGCATCGGGCCTGCCTTCTGGCCTTGCGGTCCCCATTTTTCGGCAATCGCCATCATGTCAGCATCAGGCGCTCTTTTGCTGGCAAGCAAGGTGCAACTTGCTTCAAATAAATCAACAGCGCCTGTATCAGCTAATGCTTGCGCCTTGCCAGGAGCGCCCTCACTTAATTGAACCAGCAAGGATAGCTGACCTTCATCAGCCTCTGGATAGAGCTGTCTCATCACACGCATAGATTCATCAAACAAGAGCGGTGATAAGGGGGCAAGAATACAACGGGAGCGAATAGTGGGTAGCACCTGACCAAGACGAGATGCCAGCACAAAAAGAATGGTCTTCTCTGGCGGTTCTTCTAACGTTTTAAGCATCGCATTTGCGCCATTCCTATTAATGTCATCAAGACTATCAATAATCGCAATCCGCCATCCTGCCCGCGCAGCGCTCAAGCTGAAAAAGGCAGGAAGCTCTCGTACCTGTTCTATTTTTATCTGACCTGATTTGTTTTTCTCATCACTTTCAGCAGACAATGTTAGCAAATCAGGATGGGTTCCCGACATCACAAGTCGCACATCGCTATCATCTTCAGAAAGACTGAACACCGAAGCAGCTGAAGGAGCTGCCGCCTCACCAAACATGGACAGGTTGTTATCGTCAGGCCGACTAAGCAGCCATGCCGCCAAATACTGTGCTAGTTTTGCCTTCCCAATCCCTTCAGGGCCGGAAAGAAGCCATGCGTGATGAAGCCGGTTTTCATCAAAAGCTGTTATAAATTGAGAAATGAAATCCTGATGTCCTTCGAGCGGAGATAACTGAAAAGGATTGTTAGGATCATTCTGCATGCGCTGGCACACTTCCCGCCGGTGCTGTTATCTGCAGATAGTCTTTTATAGCGTTACGGACATGCTTATCTGTTTCATCCGGGGTGCCGCTTGCATCAACAACAACAAACCTATCTGAAAAACGCGTCGCCAGAGATAAAAACCCCTCTCTGACCTTAGCATGAAAGGCGCTGCCCTTCTCTTCAAACCGACTTTCAGAGTCAGCGCTGCTATCTGACCGGATTTTTGCTCTTTCAAGCCCCTGCTCGACGGACACATCAAGCAGGAATGTGATATCAGGCGTTAGTCCGGCGCAGGCAAATTCATGCAAAGCTTCAAGTGATGCGATATCAATCTGATGCGCAAGCCCCTGATACACATAGGTCGAATCAACAAACCTATCACAAATCACAATTGCATCACGCAACAAGGCCGGCTGGATCACTTTTGCGATATGTTCTGCGCGTGCTGCAACCATAAGCAACGCTTCTGTTTCAGGCAGAAACTTATCAGCTGAGCCAGTGACCAGCATGTCACGAATAGCTTCGGCCTGCTTGGTGCCGCCTGGCTCTCTTGTGCGAATGATCTCGCGCGCCGGAAAGGCACTCCCTAGATAATCAACAAGACGTTTAGCCTGTGTTGACTTCCCGCTTCCCTCACCGCCCTCTAGCGATATAAAAAGGCCTGTCATTACCCCGATATCCTTCTTATTCTTCGACAGGTTCTGCTGGCGCGCCAAAGACAAGATATTTTACGGCTTCAAATAATCTATCAATTGCGCCTAACTGACGAACATCACTTCCAGCAACAAGCTGAATACGATCTTCTAATTTGCCGTCAATTTCAACGTTCAGATGGCCAATAACCTGACCTTTGCTAATAGGGGCTGGAACAGGATCTGACCAACTCGTAGATATTTTTGTCTTGGCACGCTGAACACGTGATAAAACACGTTGCAACGGTTTTTCAATAACCAGCGCTACATTCGGCTGTGTTCCAAGCCACACATCAGCCTGAACTATCACTTCGTTGGCAGCAAAAAAGTCATATAGTTTGAACTCTCTGAAAATAAAATCGACAAGACGACGTGATTCAGACGCCCTCTCTTTTTTAGATTCCATACCGTTCAACACTATTACAACGCGCTGAGAGCCGCGAAGCGCTGAGGCAACTAGCCCATAACCTGATTCCTCAGTATAGCCTGTTTTCAACCCATCAACGCCATTATTCGACGCATTCTTGCCATAAAGAAGGGGGTTTCTGTTATCTTGCTTGATATTGTTGAGAGTGTATCTTTTCTGAGAAAAAATCGGATAAAGTTGTGGATAGGTTTCAGCAGGAAAATCTTTGATAAGCGCGGTTGCCAGAAGATTTAAGTCATAGGCTGTTGTCGTCAAATCTGGATGAGGCCAGCCTGTTGCATTGGCAAACACTGTATTCGTCATACCGAGCTTCTGAGCCGTGATATTCATTTCAGCCACAAAATTCGCTTCGGTTCCTGAAATACCCTCTGCTAGTGCCACAGCGGCGTCATTTCCAGATTGAATGATAATTCCGTGTAGCAGCTCATCAAGCGTTACAGATGAGCCAACATCTAGAAACGAGCGGGAACCGCCCATTTTCCATGCTTTTTCCGACACTAAAAATCTATCTTCAAGAGACAGACTCCGTTCGGAAACTCTAGAAAAGGCAATATAAATCGTCATGATTTTTGCCATAGATGCAGGTTTCATCGGCGTTCGCGCGTTCTTTTCAAGAAGCACCTGCCCTGTAGCAAAATCTGTTACATATGCCTGTTTTGCACTTGTAGGCACCGCTACGCCGTCGGCCGCCTGAGCAGACGTCATGCATAAAAAGGCCAGAGATATAATCGTTAACAGTAGCCAAGACATCCTATTTTCTGACTTTGCCATTGTCATGCCTCTTATCTGTATTTTCATGTTATAAACGCCTTCTAGACCGACAAAAAGGGTAGCTAAATTCTAATGCCTGACCACACCAAAGCAATCGGCTGTGAGCAGCTTTAACAATACCCTACTTAGATAAAAAGTTCAAAAAATGGCAGCATGAACCCGCCAGATTATCCGCCCTACTCGACAACAATCTTGGCGCCATTGAAGCCTCTCTGGTAAATCGCGTTTAATACTCTATCCGCTTCAGCAACATCAGAAAGTGGTCCCAAACGGCTTCGGAAGAAATTCTGGCCACCAGTTTGGGCTTGGGAGACTTCTCCTACCGCAATATCCTGAACAGTATTAAGAACGTTTAGGGCATTGATCTCACTATGAAATGCCCCAATCTGAACCCATAAGTCGGTTGTTTGAGGATTTGTTACCAGCACCTCGCCAGACCGAACACTTGCTAGCAAATCAACAGCAGACTCGCCTGCTTGTGGTTTAACTGCCGTAGCCCTTGTTGTGCGCGCTGTCAGAGAAACTACCGGTTTTTTAACCGCATTTGTTGGTGGACTTTCTAATTTTTCAGCGCCAAGAAGAGGAAATTCTCCGGCCTTGGCAAATTTTTCATGTTGCAGACTAAGCTCAGTAAGTACCTGAACCCGCACCCGTGCAATACCCTGCTCCTTAAAGCCAAGCAGACGCGCCCCTGCCCGGCTCATATCAATAATACGACCTGAAACATAAGGGCCTCTGTCATTAATACGTACAACAATAGATTTACCGATATCAAGATTGGTCACTCTCACGATAGACGGCATTGGCAGGGTTTTATGGGCAGCAGAAATAAGAGACGGATCAAAAATCTCGCCGTTAGCCGTTAGCTTGCCAGCAAATTCATCGCCGTACCACGAAGCAATACCTGTTTCATCATAGGTTAGGTCACGTTCTGGGTAATACCACACGCCGCCAATTTTATAGGGGTTGCCGACCTTATAATGCGGTGCAGCAACAACACTCGGCACAACAACAGGAGTCTCTTTGTTTTCACGTTGGTATTTTTGTGTGAGGTCAATCGCCAGTTCTGCTGTTGAACATGCCCCCAAAAATAATGAGCCGACAAGAATAAGACTAAACCGGTAACTGGCAGGCAGGAACAGACCCAGAAACCACTTATTAGACATTATTTGAGTTCTCATTTGAGGTAACCTTCACAGTATTAACATTTGTTTTTCACCAGTATTTTTTACAGATTACCGATATGCGATATCATCAGCTAATGTGCCAACCGCAATAGCAAAATAATTAGACCTGTTCCATTTCAGAATATTGTCATAATTCCGATAAGCCAGAAAAGCACGGCCGTCTGATTTGGCCGGCACAACAAGCCGAGATGTTAGATTCCGTTTTGGTAGGGGGCTACCATCAGCCGAGGTTATGCCGAGGGCGCGCCATTCATCCATTGTCTTTTTTGTTTTTGCTTTGGACAAGCTGGCAGCATCCAGTCCCGCCGGCACTTTTACTTCGCGTCCCCAGGTAAGATCGTCACGCCAACCAACAGAGCTTAAATAATTTGCAATAGACGCAAATACATCATTTTGGGTTGTCCAGATATCACGGCGACCATCACCATCCCAGTCAGTCGCATAACTCAGAAAGCTAGAGGGCATAAACTGGCTCTGACCCATGGCGCCTGCCCATGACCCTTTCATATCGGCAGGTTTAATATGCCCTTCTTGAAGAATTGTGAGCGCATTCAGCAGCTCTTTTCTAAAATAAGCTGAACGCCGGCCATCATATGCAAGCGTTGCAAGGGCAGCCACAACTGAGAATCCGCCCGTATGTTGGCCAAAATTTGTCTCAATACCCCAGAGCGCCACAATAAAGCGCGGTTGAACACCGTATTTTGCCGATACCTCTGCCAGAATATCTTTATGCTCTTCGATGCGAATGCGGGCCTTTTTCGCCCGTGTCCCTGATACAACTTTTTGCAAATAGGTCGATAGCGTTAACGTGAATTCTGGCTGATTCCTGTCAAGTTCAATAATCCGGGCTATCGGAGCTACATTCTGAAAGGCTTCATCAAACAGAGAGGCTGAGATACCCTTTGCAACAGCCTCGGTGCGCAAATTACTGCGCCAGGAATCAAACTCTTCAGCTTTCACATGAAATGAAAGACCAACAAGAAGAGAGACGGCAAGCCATAAACGTAAACTGAATAAAACAAGGAAGCGCATCTTTTGACCTATCTGTTATGTGTTTTGCACCGGATACTGACTGACCGATAGATTACCCTAATCATTATGCTGGCCTACAATTAGCATCGTCACCAAAAAAAATACCCACTCAGGCTGCCTCTATAATACAACATTCGATATTAGATAAAGGTAGTTTTTGTAGGCGTTCCCTCTAATGACTACAATATATTGTGTTATAATAACTTAATTCGGCGGCGCTTACAGTTCAACAGAGAATTTACGAAATACTGCAATCAGAGGCAGAAATTCACTATTACAAGATTTTAGGCGCGAAATTCTATTCGTGAGAACGTAAAACAGACATTGACTTGATCCTGATGTTGTTTTAATCAAATTCTTCCGCAAAGTTGGTTTTGCACAACATTAACTTGTTTGTGCTTTACGAGCGCACCTTAGGCATTATGGAGGGGTGGCAGAGCGGTTGAATGCACCGGTCTTGAAAACCGGCATGGGTGAGAGCCCATCGAGGGTTCGAATCCCTCCTCCTCCGCCATTTATATTTATAAAATACTGTAATATATAAGTTTATTTTCTTAGCCTATTTATTTACCCACAGATTTACCCACAAAAAAGACCCGCTATTAAGCGGAAGCAAATCTCAACGTTATTGTGGGGTTGGCAAAAGCAACAGCCTATGGATTACTAAGTTTAAAAACCCGGACTTAAAATAATGTGCACCTGCTTTAAAACACGCATCTTAACCCTGCTAATCACTTTTTCTTGTTTGGCTGTTGGTAAGGTGGCTTTTGCTAAAAGTGGAGATTACTATGAAAAAGCGGGCCTTTTGTGACCCGCTTTTGTTATTTGGATGGTTTAAGGTCGGTTTCGAGCCGTTAGGCAGCCTTGACCAGCTTTTTCGGATTGGCATTAATGCTAATCTTTTTTGGCCGGTCGGCTTCGGGCACCTCGCGATGTAAAAACACCGTCAATATGCCATCAACAAGCTGGGCGTCATCGACCTTCATATATTCGGCAAGCCGGAACATTTTGGAAAATCCGCGCTTGGCAATACCCTGATGGATATAATTTCCGCGCTCTTCGGCTTTATTGGCCTCGATTGTCAAAATGCCTTTTTCTGTCTGGATGGTAATTTCATCACTGCTGAAACCGGCAAGTGCCAGTTCGATCCGGTAATGCTCATCATCATCTTTGGCAATATTATAGGCCGGATAGTTTGATTCTTTCCGGTCTGACAACGCGTTCAACTCGTCAAACAGTAAGTCAAACCCAACAAACTGGCGTGCCATAGGGGTGCTAAAAAACGTCATATTCATCTCCTTTTAAAAGCGAGTTAACTGCCATCTCCTGTTCAGCAA
>JGI20157J14317_10000220_pt1 | contig 65610 bp, 61 predicted proteins | sample COG_07_FD_14317 | JGI IMG/M metagenome (IMG submission 14317)
CACTCAAAAACCGTTAACGGGTCAACGGTGTTTGTTCGCCAAGACTCCTGCACTTCGAACGGCTCTAAAGCTGAGGAGTCAACAAAGATATCGACTCGAGGAGCAAATCCTTGAGAAAAAACTAGCACCCTCTCCTCTTCAACACCGCCATCCTCCCCCGCTAAGACAAAAGTTCGCTGGGCATCATTAACCGTTAACTCGGCCCGAGCTTGATAGTTTTTAAACCATCGCAAAGGCCCTTGAGTTACCCCTGTGACCGCCAAATGAACCGGCGCACCTGCAGACTCATTCAAACCACCGGTCGGCGCTTGCTTTGTCTCTTGACGCTGAAATAAGGGTCGCCCATGTTCTCCCGCGGCGGAAGCAGGCCTTGAAAAAAAAGCTGAACCAATTTCATAGTCCATAGTCCCCACTTTTAGAAACTTCCAACGAAACTCCATACTCTGAACTGACGTTTCTCCCCCATCAGCAAACGCTGGCAATGAGGCCAATCCAGAGGTCAAAAACACTAGCAACCAAAGCACTAGGACTGGGGCCAAACCAGAGCCGTTATTCCCCATCGCCAATGACTCCCTTGGCCTCAGAACAGACCCCCAATGAATCACCTTATCTGTCGCTACCTGCGCCATCTAAATTACTACTATCAAACGACTCATTTGCATCCTCACAGCTCAGTGCGCAGCCTTTCTATTCGTGCCCTAAAGCATAGCTTCTATAAGAGAAGGCCCCTGCGTCTCCAGGGATACTTTCAGGGCTTGATTGAATTGTTCCAGAGAGGTCGCCCGCCATGCTGGCATACCCATACCTTCCGCTATCGACACCCAGTTAAGTTCAGGTTTAGTCAGATCCAACATACTCATAGCCTTCGGGCCGGGATTGTGCGCACCAACACGACCAAACTCCACCTGCAATATCGCGTATTTTCTATTCGCAAAAATGATTGTTGTAACATTGAGGTTTTCTCGAACCTGAGTCCAAAGGGCTTGCACGGTATACATAGCACTACCGTCACCATTTAAGCTGATGACCTTACGGTCCGGACATGCCACCGCCGCACCAGTAGCCGCCGGAAGTCCGTAGCCAATGGAGCCACCAGTCAACATCAACCAGTCATGGGGCGCTGACGCCCTTGTTGCGGCAACACATCCGCCGCCGCAAGTGCCACCTTCATCAACAACAATGGCATTTTCAGGGAACAAGTGAGCCAAAGACAAGCCTACCGAATGTTGATTGAAGTCGCCTTTAGGCATATCCGGACGCTCAAACTCTACCAAAGCTGCTTGTGTAGATTGCGCACCTACCGCATCTACTAATGCTTCAAGCGCACCGTCAATGTCACCATCTCTTTCGACTAAAGTGTGTAGCTCGCAACCATCTGGTGTTAACCAATTAGGCTTATCGGGATATGCGAAAAAGGTAATTGGAGGCTGGGTGCTTATCAAAATTAAATGCTTAGTACCTTGGAGAACCTCTGCGGCTTGCTCACCAAAATAAGGCAGGCGCAGCGCCTCTGCTCGACCAGCACCGCGCTGAATTCGCGAAACAAAGGTATCTGTAACTACTCGTGCGCCAGTGGCCTTTGCAACTTTATCGGCCATTTCTAAACGCTCGGCGGTCAAAATGCCGTTAATTAGCATTACACACGGCTCACCTGACTTTAATGCTCGAGCCGTCTCATCTACATTGCTCACCTCAAATGCTTTGGGCTTAGCTACGGGTAAAGGTTTTGCCACAGCGGTAGTTCTATTCCAAGCGGTATCAGCCGGCAAAATCAAACTTGCGACTTGGCCAGGAGGCGCCATGGAGGCTTGCACCGCCTCCGCCCCATCTTGTGCAACATCGTCAGCCGACTGAGATACTTTGACCCAACCGCTAATCGGCTTGGCAATTCCTTCAACATCTGAGGTCAACGGCGCATCGTATTTGCGATGAAATGTAGCGTGGTCGCCAATAACATTAACCACCGGGGTGCGAGCTTTTTTGGCGTTGTGCAAATTGGCTAAGCCATTACCTAGGCCCGGGCCTAGGTGAGTCAAAGTAGCCGCAGGAGAACCCTTCATACGCCCGTAACCGTCTGCCGCGCCTGTAACGACACCTTCAAACAGCCCAAGAACACAGCGCATTTCTGGGTTATTGTCCAATGCTGCGACGAAGTGCATTTCCGATGTGCCTGGATTCGCAAAACAAACTTCCACTCCAGCATCTACCAATGTTTCTACCAGACTCTCGGCCCCGCTCTTGTCTTTTACTTGGCCTTGATTTTGCTCTTCACTCATTTTTTTGGCTCCCAACCCTGACTACATATTTGCGAATAGATTTTTTTCAGTCGCAAAGACTACGTATTATGTCGGGCGAAGGCTAGCGTCCATGACTCAACTGCCTCAATATCCTCACCCGCAAACAACCAGATACGCAATCGGACTTTCCTTTATCCCACACTAGTTAAGATTATTACTGTGAATGCAAACCTAACCGAGCTGACCAACGCACTGAAACAGACACTACCTAGCGCTGAGCTAGAAATATCTCAGCTGCCCGGCTTACCCAACATGAGACTGGCACTTATCAACAGTGATTTCTCCACCGGCCCTCTGCCCGAACAAGTTATGCGCAATGTCATAGCTAAGCCAGCGTACTGGGCATTTTGCTGGGGCAGCGGTCTGGCACTCGCTCAATGGCTGACTAATAACCCCAGCGTTTTGGCGGGCAAACGAGTCGCCGATATCGGTTCCGGTTCAGGTGTGGTCGCCGTCGCCGCAAAACAAGCTGGCGCCGCGCAAGTCTGGGCTTGCGACAATGATGATCAGGCGCTTCTTGCTAGCAAAACCAACGGCCAATTGAATAAAGCAGAAATCCACCTATGCGCTGATATCGAAGATCTACCCCAAGACTTAGATCTGATCCTCATGGCAGATGTGCTGTACGACAGAAGTAATTTTGCCTTGGTAGAAAAAATCAAAGCCCTTAATACCCCTCTTCTCATAGCAGATTCTCGAATAGCAAATATAGAGGACACTGACTTCACCCTGTTCCACAAGTCAGAGGCACTTACCTTGCCAAATCTGGGTGAATTTGACGAATTCAAAACGGTACGTTTTTTTGTCACCGGGCAGCCTGAGCTACTCTTCCAAAATTAATGTCCGCTTCTGGGAAATAGTCGGCGCGCCCTAATTCTTCAGAATCATCCCGCACCAGATCTAGCGCAACATCGAGTAAGCGGTAACCTCTAACTGTAACTAATGAGAGGGAGAAACTTATGAGTGCGCATATCTACGAACAAATCATCTACGAAGTAAACGATCCTGTTGCGGTGATCACAATGAACCGCCCTGAGGCTTTGAACGCATTTACCGCCAAAATGCTAGCCGAAATACGTCATGCGTTTGCCGCAGCAGAGGCAGATGAACGTGTAGTTGGAATCGTTTTGACCGGTGCAGGCCGAGGTTTCAGCCCTGGCATGGATATGAACGCGCTAGATTCTATGAGTAGTGGCGATAACAGCAAAAGTGACGACCTATCTTCACTAAAAGCATCCCCTGGTGATGCATCTTTGGGAGCGAACTTTCAAGTCACATATACTTACCTCATGTCTATTCGCAAACCGGTTATCGCTGCCATTAACGGCGCATGCGCGGGCCTTGCATTTGCTATAGCGACAATGACTGACATGCGGATTGTTGAGCGCAACGCAAAATTCAGCACCGCTTTTTCCCAACGTGGATTGGTAGCAGAACATGGAGTTAGTTGGACCTTATCTCGGCTCATAGGTTCAGGAAATGCCCTTGACCTGCTTTGGAGTGCGCGCAAGTTTAACGGCGAAGAAGCAAAACAAATTGGCCTCGCAGAACGCTTAGTTGAAGACGGTGAATCAAGACAAGCTGCTGAAGATTATATTCGGACACTCGCCGCCAATGCAGCACCCGTTTCAATTCAGGTAATCAAAGCTCAAGTGCACCGACACCTAAATATGCAATTAGGTGAGGCAATGCTAGAGACAAATGATCTAATGGCAACCAGTCTAGAAAAAGACGATTTCCGCGAAGGGGTGCGCTCATTTATTTATAGAGAAACGGCCGCCAAAATTCTCTCGCGTCAAGGGCTAACATTCTGAACATGCAATACGAGCAAAGCTTCGTGACTAATCATGAAGTGGTCAGCAATGGCCTGAAACTCAATGTACTTAAAGTGGGCGGGAACGGCGAAGCTACCAATTCTATGCCTACGCCTACATTACTTATGCTCCACGGCCTCAGAGATACAGCATGGTCATTAATGCCCATCGCGGAGGTTTTTGCGCAAGAGAATTTTACTGTATTCATGCCAGAACTGCGCGGTCATGGCAAAAGTGAGCATAGTGATGCCTATAGTATCCACGACTATATCCTTGACCTATATGAAGTAGTGACGACACAGACCAAGGGACCAGTAGTATTATTTGGCCACAGCCTTGGCGGACACATTGTCGCTAAGTTTGCGGCGCTTTTTCCGGAACTCGCCAAAGCGGTCATATTAGTGGAAGGTCTTGGACCGCCAAAGCGCGCAGATGAAAGTGATATTGATCAACAAATGCAGTCGTTACGATTTATGTTGCTCAATAGACTAAAGAAAAAGCCTGGCGCCTCTCGACCGCTAAAAAGTGTTGCTGAAGCGGCTTCAAAATTGCGCCGCAATAATCCTAGAATCCAGCCTCAAGAAGCTGAACGTATTGCTACTCATCTAGTCAAAAAGATAGGCGAGGAGTTTCAGTGGGTTTTCGATAGCAGAGCTAACAGTGTCTTTGTCGGAGTGAGTCTGCAAACCAACGCCAACTTTTGGCGCCAAATCAAGGCTCCCGTTTGCGTGATAAGCGGACGTTTGTCCTACGAATATTGGGGCAAGGAAATGGCCAGCGTAGATTTTGATGGGCATTTTGCTGAAAACGAACTAGAGCAAAGAGCTGAGGCGTTCGCGGTGCACGAACACCACTGGCTTGAGCTTAGCGGTCATATGGCCCATTACGATGAACCCGAGGAACTAGGGCGCATATGTAGAGAATTTACTTTGGGCGCACTGGCCGATCAAACATATAGTAAGTCGAGTTAGAGCACGTTCCAAAACTGGAAAAACTGTAGGTCTTAAAGGCAGGCGGCGCAAAGACTGCTCTAAGGCCAGAAGGAGAAAAAAATGAGTACAGTGATAGCAAGCGATCTAGATTTCGACGGCGCAAAAGTTGTAGACGATCTGAACCGACTTCTGCGCCTACGGACAACACCCATAGGCATGAAACTTTTCGCCAGCAAAGAAGAAATGGAAGCTATCCCGAAAATACGCAGACCTAAAGATATTCACACAACTGACCAAATTGTAGGTCAGGCCTCACGCAACGGTTGGACAGTGGGCATTACTGCCGATGATTTGGTTGGAGCCCAATGCAGTACCGTTATTGGTCTGCATCCAAGAAGTGATGAATGGCTATCTGGAGACCGTATGAACGGTGTCTGGTATGGCACTCCGGAAGATGCCGCCGCACACCAAAATGCAATGGATACTGTACCCTTCGGCGATTATGAGGCAATGGCAGTGAGCCCACTGGCAAGTGGACGATTAACGCCCCCAGATATTTGCCTAATTTACGCTACACCGGCCCAGATGATCATTTTTATCAATGGCCTACAGTGGACTGGCTATAAAAAGCTTGAATTCTCCTGTGTCGGAGAATCAGCTTGTGCCGACTCTTGGGGGCGTGCTTTGTCCACCGGAGAACCCAGTTTGTCCCTACCCTGCTTCGCTGAACGACGCTATGGCGGCGTTATGGAAGACGAGCTACTCATGGCCATCCCTCCTCACTTTCTCCCCAAAGTGGTCCAAGGATTAGAAGCACTAGCAAAAAATGGCCTGCGCTATCCCATTGCCAACTACGGTGTAAATAACGATGTCCGATCTGGAATGGGCGTCAGTTACTAAAAGAGCGAAAGATCGCTACTGATCGGTCTTTTTTAGTCAACTTATAGTAGACTCGTCCGATAATATTAGAGAACGTTCATTCAGGTTTCTTCAAATGACTTCTAAAAATAGCCGGAACGCTGCTACAAGCTTGGTTGCCGCGGGTACGTTTTTGAGTGGTGACATCACGTTTTGCAACGAGTTAGTCATCGCCGGAACAGTAAACGGCTCGGTTACCAATAGTGGAGAAGACAGCGGGGTTGTAAAAATCCTCGAGGGCGGGCAGTTCACTGGAGAAATCATGGCGCCGCACATAGAGATATTGGGGCAGGTTGAAGCAAATATTACGGGCACTGTAAGCGTCTCAATTGGACCTTCAGCAAACGTAAGCGGCGTGATCCGCTTTATGAAACTGGCAGTTAGCCCTGGCGCTACAATTTCAGGTGAGTTGATCACGATGGATGAAAAGACTGATGAAAAATCGGTGGAAAACCAGGCATCCACCTAAGCATTGCAACTGCACCTCAGATCAGTGAGGCGTTGTTTGCAATAATATTGATAAAGCACAATACTTTTGGAGTATAGACATGGCTCAAAATGAATCTGATTACGAATTCTACGTTGGACCCGCGACTCATCTTGAGGGCGCGTCTCTGGCAATAGATGGCACTGCACGCATCGACGGCAAGATTGTCGGCAAAGTTGCCGTAAAGCATCTTATTGTTGGACCGGGCGGCGTTGTTCAAGGTGATATTTCAGGCGAAACAGCAAAAATAGAGGGCATTGTTGAGGACAGCCTACAACTTTCAGGNAAGTTGACTGTATGCGCTTCTGGCAAAATCCGTGGCAANATTAAGTACGGGTCAATCGAAACTATGGAAGGCGCGAAGCTCGTTGGTGAAATTTCAACAGATTGGGATTCTAATGAACAAGGCGCACCGCAAGTTTCAGATAGGCTGGAAGCATTCACTGCGTCACTAGCTGACAATGAAGAATCAGACTCGGATCTTGTATAAAGACCACCCAATCGAACAGAGCAGTAGATTGTACAACCAACCAGAAAAGCCTGTGGAGCGTCAGCACACGCTAAACAGGCCAAGATCAGTGATATTTGCTAACTCCAAGGGTGGCGTTGGCAAAAGCACACTAGCACTCATGGCTGGCCTTGGGCTTGCTACTCAGCACCCAAATACTCGCGTTGAGTTGATAGATCTTGATGTTCAAAAAACGAGTAGTGATTCATTAAAACGTTTCACGAACCACCGCTTTCAGGTTCTCGAAAACGAAGACTTTTTCCTTAACTCAGGTTCTCCAAATAACGGTAACCTTATCAACCATATGGGCACTGACTTTCCATATAACCAAGATCAAAAGTTCATCGTATTTGACAGCCCTGCAGGTAATGAGCCCTCACGCAGTACATTCTTAACTCACTGCGACATAGTTTTTGTGCCATCGTCTGTTGGAGATGCAGACGTATTTGCTACGCAAAAATATCTCACTGCATTACAGCAATTATTTTCGCGTCAAAAAGGCAACATGGAAGGCCCACCCCCGCCAATCGTCATTTTACCCAATATGATTGATAGCAGAGATGAGTTTAACGAGTTAAGGGCATCGCTTTCGGATGTGCCAGCGTATTTCGGCAAACCCCTTTACTATTCACCTGTCTTTCGACGGGCCTTTAGAGACGATGAGAACGATACCAGTGTTGCGACCTTGCTTAAACATGCGCAGCCATACATTAAATGGTTAACTAATTTGATTCTCAAGGCTGAATCGCTACCTCAACCCCCTGGCCGACTGTTCCAACTATAAGTAATAGCCGCTGTAGAACCGGCGACCTTGGACTGCGTGCTTCGTACCTAGCCGCCACAACCTCCTAAAGAACATTCTCCCTACTCTATAATCCTGACTAGAAATATTCGGCGACTGTTGTTAAGTACAACGTCTGAGCTGCTTTGCATAAATAGCGGCTTGCCTAGAGGCTTTTTTCGCATAGCCTTTTATCGTCGCAGACTTCTTCCATGCACCTTTAGCGTAACCGGTGTGTCCATTGTAATAAGCAAGATACAGATTATAAGTATCATTTTTACGCAGCCCCAGGCGCTTGTTACTACGATGGTTATACCAACCAATAAAGTCTATCGCGTCACCAAAGTCACTACGCTTAACAAAACGGCGCCCAGTACTTTTCTTATAATCGCTCCAAGCTTCATCTGTCGCCTGAGCATAACCATAAGCACTAGAACTTCGCCCCAAAGGGATCCCTAAAACTCGCTTACGCGGGGGCTTAGCGTCTGCCACAAATGTGGACTCTCTATGCACAAACGCAAAGCCAAGGTGTAGTGGCAAACCCCAACGTTTACGAGCCTTTTTTGCATCTTTATACCAGCTTTTATGCTCTTTCAGGATGTAGCAAATGTTATTCGGATCTTTAGGCTGACCCGCAGCACAGCCTCCAAGCAAGACTGCGAATACTATTATGGAGAGGAAAAATCTAACCAGATACGTCAACACCATGCTCCTTTAAGACAGAAATCAATTCACTCTCTTCGAGTATTACTAGCTCAAGTTGTTGAGCCTTCTCAAGTTTGCTCCCAGCTCCAGGGCCTGCCACCACTTTAGTCGTTTTGGCCGACACTGACCCAGCGACTTTGGCACCTAACGTTACCAAATGCGCTTTAGCCTCATTGCGGGAAAGCAATTCCAACGTCCCCGTCAGCACCCAAACTTCTCCAGCTAAGGGCAATGTCTGTACATCAACCGCGGGCATCGACGGCCATTGCACACCGCACGCCTCTAACCGAGCTATAACCGCGAGATTTTCTTCGCCTTGAAAATACTCAAACAAAGAATCTGCGACAACAGGTCCAACGTCATCTACGCATTCCAAGGATTCTTTGGTGGCCTCGCGCAAACCTTGAAGTGTTTGAAAATACTGGGCTAGTGACAGTGCCGTGGCCTCTCCTACCTCACGAATACCCAGCGAATAAATAAACCGAGGAAAGGTAGTTTGCTTAGCCTTCTCTAACGCATTCAATAGGTTCTCAGCAGATTTCTGACCCATTCGTTCCAGCCCACTGATTTGCTCAGACTCCAGCTGAAATAAATCTGCCGGATCTTTAACNAGATCTTCGACCACCAGTTGTTCAATGATTTTGTCTCCTAGACCATCAATGTCAAAAGCCAATCTCGAAGCAAAATGACGCAGTGATTCCTTGCGTTGCGCTGGGCAGTAATTTCTACTCGCGCTACACCGAGCCACCACTTCTCCATCTGGGCGGTGAATAGGGCTACCACAGGATGGGCATTGGGTAGGTAACTCAATAGCGTATGCGTCACCGGGTCTCTGACTCAAAATCACACTGGCAACTTGGGGAATAACATCGCCGGCGCGACGAATCATTACCCTATCACCTACGTGCAAACCCAATCGAGAAATTTCATCCATGTTATGTAGAGTGGCATTAGTAACAGTCACACCGCCAACAAAAACTGGAGCCAGCCTAGCTACTGGTGTAATTGCTCCTGTTCTGCCTACTTGAAATTCGACGTTCAACAACTGAGTAGTAGCTTCTTCCGCAGGATACTTATAAGCAATAGCCCAGCGCGGCTTTCGAGTCACCGCGCCCAGTAGGTTTTGCTGCTCTAAGGAATTCACCTTTACCACAACACCATCAATCTCATAGCCTAAGCTGCTACGTTGCTGCAAAAGGTTGTCGATATAGGCCATACAACCTTCACTATCAGCAACAACCTCAACTAAAGGATTTATGCGAAAACCCCAGCCTTCTAGCGCAGTTAGCACCTCCATTTGACTTACGGGTGCCCAATCACCCTCTGTCCAACCTAGGCTGTAGCAGAACATAGTCAGAGGCCTGCTCGCAGTTACCTTTGAATCTAACTGACGTAGGCTGCCGGCAGCACCATTGCGCGGATTGATGAGTGGCTTCGCTCCTTTTTCCAGAGCGCGAACATTAAACGCATCAAAGTCTTCTAACGAAATATAAATTTCGCCACGCACCTCAAATTTCTTCGGGAAATTTTGCCCAATCAGTGTGAGGGGAATGGCACCAATAGTGCGTACGTTAGCAAGAATATTTTCGCCAATTTGACCGTCGCCCCTAGTCGCCGCCTGAACTAGCACACCGTCTTCGTAAGTTAGTGCAATAGCCACACCATCAATTTTTGGCTCACAGGTATACGTTACTTGAGCACCTGCCGGTAAGCGCCCTGCACAACGTTTAACCCAATCATTTATGTCTTGCGCTGATGTTGACTTGTCTAACGACAACATAGGCAGTACATGGGTTACCTTAGAAAATTCAGAAAGTGCGCTAGCGCCTACACGCTGGGTTGGTGAATCATCACTGAGTAATTCTGGGTGGGCTTGCTCGAGACTTCGCAGTCGATCAAAAAGAGCATCGTATTCAGCGTCAGCAATTTCAGGATCATCAAGTACATGGTATCTATGATTATGATGATTGAGGCTATCGCGCAAAAATTGGGCCTCGCGCGTTATATCCTGACTGACTTTCGCCACTATTGAGGACGCTGGGTGAGGCGGCGGCGAGCATAATCCGCCAATCTTTGACGCATGTGTTCAACGGTCTGGCCGGTAAGTGTATTCATTTGATCGTCTTTAACATCACCACCTAATGCGGCTGCTACTGTTCTAGCCGATAACAACATATCTTCCAAAGTCTCGAACGCGTCACCCGGCACAGGCAATTGCAAAAAAAATGTAATTCCCGGCGTTTCTAGCGCCTGCATATCCGCTAAATCGAATGTACCCGGCTCTAACGCATTCGCAACGCTGAATAATTGCTGGTCAGTGGTTGAATCAATGCGATGAAAAATGCTCATATTGCCAAACTTCAGACCCTGACCACGCAGTGCGTCGACCAATTCCGCGCCTTTAAATACGCTACCGCTTTTAGCTAACACACCGAGTATTATCAATTCATCAGGCGATGTTGGTGGAGTTCTTTCATCAACCTGTGGAGAGCCGGTGATCTCTACTGCGCTGGCTTTAGCCACAGTACTATCTTTTTTGCGCACGTCGCTTTTCAGAGCAAAACTTGTCTCGTTAGGTATTTCCGCTGACTGGGTTGCAATATCACCCAAGGGTAAGTCGGCCTGAGCCGGCTGTTGAGTTTGGCTAATCAGAGGTTCCACATCAGGGCGAGTAATACGGGCGCCACCGCTTGGGAACTCGTTCTTTGATAACTCAGAGTCGGCATCATCTTCTACTGCTGCGCTAGGCATAATATCCATGGTGATCTCTTCTTGCCTTGCTTTCCAAGCAAGCCAAAGGCCGTGGCCTAACACTGCGACAAAGAAGGCGCCACCTACCAAAAGAATTAAGTCCTTTATATCCACATTAGACCTCTTCAATACTCATTGGNAACAAATGNCAATCCATGNAGTAAAACCAACCACAACCACACTACCCCTAATTGGAACTATAGAGTATTAGGCTATAGCTAGCGCGGCAGCTGCTTCTACGTCTACAGAAACCAAACGTGAAACGCCAGGTTCATGCATTGTTACACCCATCAAATAATCTGCCATTTCCATTGTGATCTTATTATGTGTAATCACCAAAAATTGTACGGACTCTGACATTTCCTTTATTAAAGCTGCAAATCGGGTGACATTCATGTCATCCAATGGAGCATCAACCTCATCCAGAAGGCAAACTGGGCTTGGATTCAAGTGAAAGATAGCGAATATCAACGCCACAGCTGTCATAGCTTTCTCTCCACCAGATAACAACTGGATACTGGCATTACGTTTACCTGGCGGGCGCGCCATCAGAGCAACACCGGTATCTAGCATATCGTCACCAGTTAACTCTAGATAAGCATGGCCTCCTCCGAAGACCTTCGGGAACAATTCACCAAAACGTGTATTGACGGCCTCAAAAGTATCTTTAAAACGCGTGCGCGTTTCACGATCTATCTTCTGCATCACTTCAAGTAGCGTTTCTAACGCCTGTTCTAGGTCTTCTGCCTGAGCGTCCAAATAGTTCTTACGCTCAGACTCCTGATCAAATTCTTCAATAGCCGCAAGGTTAATTGCACCCAAACGCTGAATACGGCGAGACATACGTTCTAACTCTTCAACCCAAGCAGGTTCACTTGCCTCTTCAGGCAAGTGTTCTTTCACTTCCGCAAGTTCATGACCTGTTGTGCTCAATTGCTCGAGGATATTTGCTTCCTGAACCGCCATACCCTGACGCTCAACGCGCTGGGACTCTAAGCCGCTTCTAAGTTCGCCAACACGCTCTTCCCATTGGCCGCGCTGGGCATCGCTCTGCTTAATTTCTTCTTCGATAGCATCCAGCGCACCGCGGATGGTCGCAAGTTCCGCTTCAACACTTGCCCTACTCTTTAAGCGAGTTTCCAGATCTTGCTCCAACTCCGGGATAGGTTTGCGACTGGTTTCAATACCGCTATTGATACCTTCAACCCGTTCAACTAATTCGCTTTGTTGATTGAGCATTCTGTCTCTACCAGTAATGCTCACAGCCATCTGGGACTGCAAAGATTCTAGCTGTACATTAAGCTCGTGAAATCGCTCGCGACTAGAGCGCGCCAAATCGCGACTAGACTGTAGTGCTCGCATTAAATTTTCGCGCTCATCACTAAGAACTTTCTTTTCATCAGCCTGAGATTCCCCCAGCGCCTGTGCCTCAGCGAGACCTTGACGAGAAGTTTCTAAGCGGCGGCGCTCTTGAGCTAGCTGCAAAGCAACTTCTTCGCCTTCCTTGAGCAATTGCTGATGACGCACTTTCGCTTCTTCAAGCTTAGCCCGAGTCACCCCATGATCTGTACGGCGGACACTCAAACTTTGATTGAGATTATTCGACTCTTGTTGCAGCACTTCTCGTTGAGCTTCTAAGCTCTCTAACTGACCGCGAATATTCTGTACACCCTGCTGCTGCTGATCTAACGCTTGCTGGGCGTCTTCAACTTGCATTGCCAACGTTTCCAGCGCTTGGCCGCGCTCAATAATACCTGCTGTTTGATCTTGGTCATGCAGAATACGCATCCAATCGATACCTACCCAAAAACCCTCACGGGTAATGATGCTCTGACCTTCGCGTAAATTTCTGCGCCCCTCTAAAGCCACCTCAGCAGATTCAGCGGCAAACACACCATGCAACAGAGACCCGGCGGCTAGCGACTCAGAACGTAATAGCGAGCTCACAGTGGGTAGTCCTAAACTCTCGTTACGCGCTTCACTTGCGTGGTGAGATTTACCTTCAACCAACGCTAAATCACCATCGTCCAGATGGGTTAATGAGGCCGCATAGTCGTCTAAATTGTCTACACGCAATGCCTGCATAAAGCGCCCTAAAACAGCTTCAATAGCGCGCTCCCAACCAGGCACAACGGCAAGGTTTTCACCAAGCCTGCTGGCGCTAGCTAAGCCGTTTTCGTTGATCCATGCCTCAGCCTCTTGAACATTTTGTCCTAGCGCCGCTTCTTGAACCGCTTGCAAGCTAGCTAACTGAGAACCCAACTGCTGCACTTCACTACGTGAGGCCTCGAGTGATTTCTCTCGCTGTGCAAGTTGTTCGCGATTCTCAGTCAGGCCTTGCAAACACTCGGCAATTCTTTGGTCTAAGCTTTTGCTCTCGCCTTCTAAATCATTGATTTCCAAAGCCATTTGCTCGACCAATTGCCCGCCTTCTTGTTGCGGCTGATCTGCAGACAATTTTGCCAGTTCTTGGGCCCGGGCATCTAGGCGTTGAATGAGTTGTTCTAAATATTCCACGCGGGACTTTTGTACTTCAGCCTCACGGTCGTTGATAGCTGCTTCGGCATTGAAGGAATCCCAGCGTTGCTGCCAATGACTATTCTTCTCCTCGACTTCCTTCAGGCCTTGTTGCACCGAGGCATCCGCTGCCGACAACTCAGCAACCTTTGGTTGCAACTCAGCAATACGTTCTTGCATAGATTGGATTTGACCTTCATCAGTCGCAACTTGTTGATTGGCCTCAACCTGACGCTGAGTCACCGTGACCAGATCTAGCTCTAACTGCTTCACACGCTGCTGATTAAACTGCAGCGCCTCTTCAATTCGCGCTATCTCTTCACCCAATTGATAAAAGCGTTCTTGAATACCGTTGAATTTGTCAGTTTGATTGGAAAAATCTTGGCGCTTTAACTCAATAGTAGCTTCTACCTTGCGCTGCTCTGCTAGGGCTTTTTCAAGCTCAATTTCTAACTCGACAATATGCTTTTCACGTGCACTCAAGCTCTCTTTCAACGCGCTATGTCGCAGGGCATATAACTGCGCATTGAGTAAAGATTCTTCCGTTTTGAGAGTGCGGTAACGTTCTGCAGCTTGGGCTTGTCGTTGCAGTCGATCTAGCTGCCGCCCTAATTCTTCACGAATATCATTGATTCGCTCTAAATTTTCTCGAGTATGACGAATTCGCGTTTCTGTCTCTTTGCGCCGCTCTTTATACTTAGATATCCCCGCAGCTTCTTCTAGGTAAACTCGTAACTCTTCAGGCTTAGCTTCTACCAACTGGGAAATCATCCCCTGTTCAATAATAGAATAACTGCGCGGCCCAAATCCTGTACCCAAAAAGACATCTTGAATGTCTCTACGTCGGCACTTACTACCATTTAGGCGATAATTAGATTGGCCATCACGACTCACCTCACGGCGAATGGCGATATCAGCATAAGCGGCATATTCACCACCAATCCGGCCATCTGAGTTATCGAAGAGCAGTTCTATGCTGGCGGCAGAATTAGGCTTACGAGTATTGGACCCGCTAAAGATAACGTCAGTGATATTTTCCCCGCGCAATTGTTTGGCAGAGCTCTCACCCATAACCCAGCGCACGGCGTCAATGATATTGGATTTGCCACAGCCGTTAGGACCGACTACTGCGCAACGATTACCTGGAAGTACAACCGTTGTCGCATCGACAAAAGACTTAAAACCAGCCAGTTTGATCTGCTTGAGTCTCATATTTGAATCGTTAACCTTAGCTACGTCTACAGAGCCAAAATTGCTTTCGGACTGACTGAATAAAAAATCTTGTATGCCACCTGTAGAGCCATGTCTACTTGGGCTTCTTGAGCCGCAAGCTTAATAGATCTGCCGACTTTTCGTAACATTTTTCTATCNCTCTTCTAACCACTTTCAAGGCAAAAGTGACACTGGCGCCTAGTTCAGGTCCGCGCTTGGGGCTAATACTGCTTGAATGGGTTCTTTAGAAGGCTTGTTGCCGGTAAATGGCTGGGAGCGCCAAACCCAGTCACCTTCTTGAGCTTGGGCAACCCCGCTTACACTGAGTCTGACCATAATCTCGAATTCCTCCGCGCTGGAGAGCTTGCGCTGATCACTCATGCTTACAAGATCATCAATACGCACACTGAAAGGTAGAAGTGCAGCAGGTCTGCGCACAGCGGCGTAAGGCATACCACCACCAACTGGGCGCGCAACAACAAATACCGTTGCCGAAGTGTCTGCCTGCGCTTTTGCAGATACTTGCACTGTAATACCTTCAGGCTGAGCAGTTAGAGCATCTCTTAGCCTGTCAATCGCTTGAATGGTTGCGGCCTGCCGACGACTATCACGCAATCCCGACAACGATTGATTCAACAGCTTAATAGCCCTTGTGTTGTCACCATCGTTGATGGCAGCAATAGCCAAAATTTCTAAAACACTGTCGTTGGTGGGGTCTACTTGAAGAATTTCTTCAGCAAGCCGTTTACTGGTGTCATCTAACACACCCTTATTTACCAAGTAGCGCGATTGCAGCCAATAAAATTTTACACTGACATCATTCTCAACCAATGCATTAGTATTGGCGAAGGATTCTGCTGCTTGATCAAAAGTTCCGAGCTTTAGATAGCTGTGCCCGAGCAAATACCAACTTTTCGCGTCCTCTGGATTGTCAGCAGTCCAAAATTTTAAACGCTCTTGCCAACTCAAGATAGCCGCCTCTTGAGTGTCAGCGGACAACTCAAGGACAGCCTCCGCGCCACGGATTTCCGGCAGTCGATGATCTCCAAGATTACTGTAAACCACAGTGGACATCACAATTAGGCCAATGCTCGCAACAGACAAAATTTTCCGCCCTAAAGCTTCATCATCAAGATCATTTGAGATCGGCTGAACCGTGTCTTGGGCAGCAGGCGTTTCCGCTAACAGTACTGCGCCTAATTCCGCTTTGATTTCATCGCGCACCTCTTGATCCGCTGCGTCATCGTCAAGTTCCGCTAGGCGGCTACGATACCAACTACGGCTTGTCTCCGGTTGCACTCCTGCGCCTTGTTTTAGGCTGCGGACAAAGATCGGCAGCAAAAGAAACCCAAGACCGAGCACGCTCAGCATCACAAAACCCAACATTATTTCTCCTTAAGTAGGGTCGCTATGCGATCACGATCCGCATCTGAGAGTTGCACTGGCTCCTGCCTGCGGGCGCCAACGAGTAGCCGTGCCAAGACAGCCAGCGCCAATATTCCAAGGCCAACTGGAATCAACCAGATATACCAAGTTTGCTTTGAAAATGGCGGGTCATAGAGAACAAAGTCACCATAACGCTCACGCAGATAATCGCGAATCTGTTGGTCGGAATAGCCTTGCTCCACCTGCAAGCGATATACAGTTCTACGCAAGTCTTTAGCAATTGGGGCGTCGCTACCAGCGAGATTGGTATTTAGGCATTTGGGGCACCTGAACTCTTCTATCAACCCCTTATAGCGTCGCTCTTCAACATCATCGGCGAATGGATAAATATCTATCTGCGACTCGGCTTGGCTTACAGAATTCGCAAACATCAGCAAACAAAATGCGACGGCTTGAACATTGAATAACTTAAATTCGAAGCTCACTGCCCCGCACCTGAACCAACAGTAGGTTGTCCTTGCAAAGCCTCAACTTGAGTAATTACTTCAACCTCCAAGGCTTTAAACCTAGGCAGCAATTCATTTTCCCAAATACGTATATTGATATCGCCGACACGCTTATATACAACCTCCCCTGCCGCATTGAGCAAAAATGTTTCTGGGGCACCATATACACCCAACTCAATGCCAAGCGACCCATCGCGATCGTCTATCACATAGTCATAGGGATTACCGTATTGCTGCAGCCATTGTATTGCTTGCGCAGGTCTGTCTTTATAGTCCACCCCTACCATCAACACATCAGTAGCAGAGGCAATATACATCAGCTGTTCATGCTCACTCTTACAGGTGGGACACCAAGTCGCCCAAACGTTGACCAATGCTGGCTGTCCAAGCAAATCTGCTTTGGTAATTTGAACTTCTGGCTCAAGTAGTAGCGGTGCCGAAAACTCGGGAAATGGCTTACCTAGCAACGCAGACGGCAGCTGATTTCGAGCATCTAAGCTAAACCCCACATAGCCCAAGGCAAGGATGCCAATAAAAATACCCAGTGGCACAAATAGGCTCGCACGACTCATGATTGCGCTACCGCTCCAATGACCTTGGTGTCGCGTACCCGAAGGCTTCTATAGCGGCGGTCAAAAATGGCAATAATGCCACCCAATGCCATAAGCAAAGCGCCCAACCAAACCCATCGGACTAAGGGCTTGTAATGCAATCGCACCGCCCATGCGCCATCGGCAAGTGGTTCGCCCAAGGACACATAGGTATCTGCCAATAAACCCGCCTGAATACCTGCTTCAGTCATAACATTGTTGCCCGCAAAATAACGGCGCTTCTCTGCACGCAACTCATAACTTCCAGTAGACTCTGGCTCAACCAAAAACACACCCTGTTGAGCAGAGTAATTTGGCCCCTGCACCTCAACGACTCCTAAGAAGGTTACCCGCTGACCAGCCAACATAACTGATCCTTGAGGCGCCATCCGCACATCGGACTCCTCGGACTGAGTGGCGGTAATAGCTATACCAATCATGCAAACAGAAAAACCAACATGGGCTAAAGTCATGCCAACATAGGCCATCGGTAAGGTAGTACCTTTGCGCAAACGTTTGTACAGGTCGGCGCCATGACTAATCACAACCCAAGCACCCAATCCCACAGCGGTGGCTACAACAACTGATGTGGGATCTAATACAAACCAAATCAACACCGCAAAGACGGCTGCAATGAGCAAACTAATGCCTGCTGGGCGCAATGCTTCAGCTTTGGTGCGCTTCCAGTTAAGCAATGGCAAGACCGCCAAGGCTATGGCGAGCACCAAACCCAAAGGAACAAAAAATCTATTGAAAAATGGTGTGCCTATAGAAATACGTCCACCAGTAACCGCCTCGTATCCAATGGGCGCCATAGTGCCCCAAAGCACCACAGCTAATGCCACGATCAAAATCAAATTGTTAATGAGCATAAAAAACTCTCTGCTCAGAAAACTGTAGGCCACTTGAGTGGAATTTTGTCCTGCACGCAGCGCATAGAGTGTTAACGAACCACCGACGACTAAAGCCAAAAAGATCAAGATATACATGCCGCGCTCTGGGTCTACGGCAAAAGAGTGCACTGACGTTAAGACGCCAGAGCGCACAATAAATGCGCCCAATAACGAGAAAGAGAATCCGGTAATTGCTAACAGTAATGTCCAACTCTTAAACGTACCGCGTTTTTCTGTAACCGATAAAGAATGCACCAATGCGGTAGCGGCCAGCCACGGCATAAACGATGCATTTTCTACCGGATCCCAAAACCACCAGCCGCCCCAACCCAATTCGTAGTAAGCCCACCAACTTCCCAAGGTAATACCAGCGGTCAAAAATGCCCACGCCATGTTGGTCCAAGTGCGTGACCAACGCGCCCAAGCAGAATCTACCTGTCCTTCAAGCAGGCCAGCCACCGCAAATGCAAATGGCACAGCCAACCCTACATAACCCATATATAGCAAAGGCGGGTGAACGATTAGACCGAAGTCTTGAAGCAGTGGGTTTAAGTCCGCGCCATCCACCGGTGTCATTGGAATCAAGCGCAAGAAAGGATTACTGGTGAATAACGAGAAACAAATAAAGCCCAAATTGAGCAACGCCATAATTCCCAGTACTTTGGTAAAGAAGCTAGTCGGGTATTGGTGACCGCGTAAACACAGAGCTAGCATCCACCCACTGGTTATCAATATCCAAAGCAGGAACGAGCCTTCATGAGCGCCCCATGTTGCACTCACTTTGTAATACCAAGGCATCAACGAGTTGGAATTATTCGCCACATAAGCAACTGAAAAATCATCTGTAGCAAAAGACCAAACCAGCGCACTGAACGATAGTAGTGTCAGAGCAAACTGACCTACTGTCATAGACACTACGCTACGCTGCAATAAGTTATTGCGGCTTCCAGACAATCCTACTAGCGCGGTGAACAAGCTCAACACACCAGCAATAACCAGACTAAAATGTCCCAACTCAGGTATCAAAGTGCATCCCCTTTTGCTGCTCTAGGATCAATGGAAGGCATGGCCTTATATGCATTAGGTTTGGCTTGCATATCTATATCCAACAGTTCAGGCGGCATGTAATTTTCATCGTGTTTTGCTAGCACTTCCTCAGCCTGAAACACTCCCTGAGCATCCATTTCACCTTCAACTAAAATGCCCTGCCCCTCACGAAACAAATCTGGCAGAATTCCAGAGTAAGCTACAGGAAAAACTGCGCCCTTATGATCGGTGAGCTGAAACTCCACCGCCAGCGAGGTTTCACTACGCACTACACTGCCATCTAAAACCATACCCCCAGCTCTAACTTTTTGTTCTGGAGGGATTTTTCCCGCAACAACATCAGCTGGCGGGTAGAACATATTCATATTTTCGCCAGATACCAAAATCAACAGTCCAGTAACGCCTGCGGAAACCAGCAATAAGAAGACGGTCAAATACAGGCGTTGTTTGCGTTTAGGATTCATTACCCTGCCTCTGTGTTTGCGCAGTACCTGCAGCTTGCTCGGACTGGCGACTCAAAATGGTCCAACGAATATTCTCCTCTACACTGCGCGACATACTGCGCGTAATAAAAAATGCGCTGAGCAAGACCAGTAAAGTAGCCCCGTAGGCCATCCACACATAAAGTCCGTGCTCGCCCATGCGGAGGAATGCATCAAATGAATCAAAGTACACGGTTAGTCTCTTCCATGATCGATTAAAGAAGATTGCCCCAGGCCAGCTTCTGCGCTCTTACCCTGCAACAACTGCAATACCCAGCGACTAGTTGCCTCACGCGACAAAACTTCTAAACGCATCCGCGACAAAACTTGGTGCCCAGCAAAGCAATAAAAACCTAACACCATGACAAGTAACGGCAACCACATCTCTGCCGGCATGGCTGGCTTTTCAGTTAACGAGAATGATGCAGATTGGTGCAGCGTATTCCACCACTCAACCGAATATTTAATAATCGGAATATTTACCGTACCCACCAAACTAACTAATGCACTGGCGCGGGCGCGCAAATCCCTATCTGGAATCGCCTCGCGTAGCGCATAAATACCTATATAAAGAAACAAAAGTACTAGTGTAGAAACTGTACGACCGTCCCATTCCCACCAGCTACCCCAAGTGGGCTTACCCCAAACACCACCAGTAAACAGCGCCAATGCTGTTAACACCATACCCAGTGGTAGACAGGCACCAATGGCAACATCGGTTAATTTCATCCGCCATACTAAGCCAACAAATCCGGCAACACCCATGCCTATGTAGAGACTTTGCGCCACCATTGCCGCGGGCACGTGGACATACATTATTCGAAAGCTATTACCCTGCTGGTAATCTGCAGGGGCAAAGGCTAATGCCCAAACCAAGCCAGTGGCTAGCAGCAACAATGCACAAATACCGAAGAAGGTTACCCAGCTTGTCGTGATCTGGTAAAACCAGCGCGGCGAGCCTAGTTTGTGCCAATATTCTTTGAGCTTCAGATTTAGCTTCACGCTAACGATGCCTCTTAATAAGGTTGATAAGGTTTAATTGAAAATTGTGGATACAGATAAGTTACTGCATCTCTACGCTAATTCTTAACCCAGCTAACGCTGCGAACGGTGCCACTATAAGCGCGGCGAGGGTAATAAGAGCCAGCCAATAGATCTGCGCGGTGTAGTTTAATCCTGCGGCAGCAGCGTTGACTATATCTGTACCAAAAATAAGCACCGGCAAAAACAGCGGCAGCACCAGCAAAGCCAATATTATGCCGCCACGACTAAAGCCAACGGTGATACCAGCTCCAATACTACCCAACAAACTCAAGGCAGGCGTACCTAGCAACAGCGCGAGCATAGCACCGGGTACCGCTGCCCAGGACAGGCCTAGCAATGGACCAATCACCGGTGTCGCAATAACAATAACTAATCCAGTACCCAGCCATTGAACAAATATTCGCAACAAGACTGCAACAAACGGCACATCGGCCATAATCAACGACTGCTCAAGCGTGCCGCTGTCATAATCGCGGCGGAACATCGCGTCCAAAGATAATAATTGGGTGAACAAAACCAGCACCCAAAGAATGCCAGAGGCTTGATGGGAAGTTTCCGCCACAAGCTTGGGAGCAGCAATGGCGAATAACAGCGTGCTTAGAAGCAGGAACGCCAGTGGATTAACAATACTCGCTCTAGCGCGCAGGAGTATTTGAATTTCTCGAAGCAATAGTGCAGCTACCATGAAGACTGCTCCGGCGCAGCTGCAAGCTGCAAAATAGACTTATCCGCCACACTTAAAGCTGTGTGGGTTGCACAAACGACAATGCCACCTGAGGCACAATATTCAGCAATGATCTGGTTAAGCAGACTTTGAGCATCTATGTCGAGGGCAGTCAATGGCTCGTCCAACAACCAAACTCTACGCGGGCTGAGTATCCAACGTATCATCGCAACGCGGCGCTGTTGACCCGCAGAAAGCTTGCCACAGGGTGTATGCACTAAAGGCAGAATCCCCAACCTTGTGGCTAATGTCAAAGCCTTGTGCTGATCAAATACACAACTTTCTAACCCTGCAAACCACGCCAGATTTTCCAGCGGGGTCATTAATTCGTCCAACCCTAAACGATGACCTTGATACACGGCAGAGGGTCCGTGAAAACTTCCCTGATACTGGCTATGTAAGCCAGCCAAAGTTCTTAACAAGGTGGATTTACCGGCACCATTTGCACCTAAAAGTTCCAAACAGGTACCCGGCCCTAGTACTAAATTAAGCTTAGCAAAAAGCACTCGCCCGCCGCGTTGGCAAGCGAGAGTAGTTAATTCCAGTGTTAGGGGCTCGGTCACAGTATTGGTCTACTTTCGCAAAATTGCGCAGNGAATATTCTACCCCATATTCGCTTAGGACAGGCGCAAAACACGCCGATGTCCAAAGCTATGCAAGCATTACGGCTAATCTAGTATATATCGGGCGCCAAGGTAAAACTGGCGAGGTAACGCCGGGAAATATCGGTAGTTACCAAAAGCAAAATCCGCGCGGTCAGCATAACGCTCGTCGAGCAAATTCATCACCCGTAAGGACAACTCGGCTTTGTCAGTAGCCTGCCATTGCACGCGCCAATTTAAGACAAAATGACCATCGTATTTAGCTGTGTTGGCAGCATTCACATAATGCGATCCCACACCACTCAACTCCAATTCTTGCTCGGCTTTTTCGCCCAGCTTTGAACTCCATCGCACCTGACCTATCCAACGCGGGGCCGAATCAAGAAAGTTGCCATCGGAGATCTGCTCACGACCTGTGGCGGCACGATCAAAATCATATTTGTGTTCGGCGTAAGTGGTCACAAGATCAAATCTATGCACGCCAACATTCACGTTACCGGCAAACTCAACACCGACCGAGCGCGTGCGCCCGTCGCTGACATTAAAGGCATCCGAATCGCGCAGGATAAAATTGCGGGTTTTCTCGGCAAAAGCAGCCACAGTGACATTGCTGCTCTTGAATCCCACTTCCAACGCATTGAGCCGCTCACTGTTAAGATCAGCAATGGTTTGACCACCGCGGAGTCTATATAACTCAGTAATCTGCGGCGGACGGAAGCCGGTGCTTATTGTGCCGTAGACCATAGAAACTTCACCTAGATCATACTCAATACCAAGCCGTGCACCAACATTGCTGAAGTCATCCTCACGACTCGCAGGGCGTGTATACAGGCAACCACCAAACCCACATGCCGTGCCGTCGTCCCGCGTATTACCAGTGATATGATTATTGGAGTAATCGTAGTTTAGATGCTCAAGACGCAGACTATGGATAAGCCGCAGGTCATCTGAAAAGTTATGTACCAGATCATAAAATCCGGCAATTAGCTGACTATCGACATCATAGTCGTAGTGCAGTCCACCTGGGCGAGTTGCCACCAAGAAGGCGCTACCTGTGGTTGGCAATGCTTGAAACTCTCTAAGCCCACCAGACATAAACTCAACCTGCCCACCCAAGTTCAGCTGAGTATTCGACTGACTCAGATCGTAGTCTACAATTAGGCCACCACTAGTTTGAGCATTATCTTCTAGCGGTTGCCCAGGCAAAAAGTGCTGCAAAAATTGCATTTTTGAACGGCGCAAGTATGGCTTGAGAGTCCACGAACCTTTTTGCAATTCAGAGTTAATACGAGCGGACCAAGCATCTCGATATGCTTCAGGGTTAGGGTTTGATTTGCGTAGCACCGCATCATCATAAGATTCAAAACCACCGACATAACCGCCAGTTTCCTGATTCAGTAGGGTCATAGTTGCTTGGTTCTTCACCGACCAACCCGCCCAATCAGTTAAATGACTCAGGTGCAATTTCTGCTGGCCATAGCCTGAATCTGCACGGTAACCACCAGAGTTGGCTGAGACTAAGGCTATGCCGAACTGGTGTCCTCCCACCTGCGTACCCGCTTGCAAGTTCACTCGATGAAAGTCGTACGGCCCGACCTCTACACCAATGGCGTTTTCGCTAGGCACTGGGGTAATAACGTTCACTGCGCCGTGCAGCGCATTGCCACCCAAAACTGCACTGGCAGGACCGCGCCACACTTCAATCGCTGCGGCTTGTTCAGTGTTAAGCTCAAACAAATTGTTTATGTTACAGAAGCCGTGAGGACGTAAAGGAATACCATCTTCCAAAAATGCAAATTCACCACAAGCACCAGAACCGGTGTAAACCGCAGAACGAATCGCAGTTAGGTGTTCTTGCCCGGAACCCTTATTTATCCAAACGCCAGCTACTCTATTCAATACTTCACTAGAGTGTGTGGCACCAACCTTTGCAATCTCATCACCACTCAAAACACTGAGGCTACCACTGGCACCAAGGCGGGCTTGGATAGAGCCGCTACTGGTGACAACAACTTCCTCAATATCTGTATCAGCGACCGCTTCGTCCGCTTGAGTGGTTTGGAAGGTAAATATTACTGCACTGAATAAGGTAAGTGCGTAGAGCATAGAGAATCTAATGTTACTACCTGACATACACGCGTTTCCTAGAGGGTTTAATAATTGCGGGGAACCTTACCGACCATTAGTGCACCTTGCAATTAACCTCAATGAAAAAAGCTAAATGTTCAAAACTTACACCAAAGTTAGGGCTGGGCAGACCCTTGATCGACTGCTAAAACTGAGTACTCGGGAACTTCAAAAGATAAACGTGTTCGAAAAACTAAATCAAAACTCTGCTGCGGCGCCAGAGATTTCAAGTATTCCCAACGTAAAAAGCGCCAACCCCGAGCCGGCCCTACAGCGGAACTACTTGGAACAAATTGCTGACCATCAGCCGAAACGAAAAATGCCACATCCGCCAAAGGTAGCTGAAAAGTTTCTTGAGCCAAATAACTACCTTGTGGCACTGCATCTTCAATCCGCAAATGTCCCTTGGGGACTACGTATAGCCCGTTATTCTTTACCTTCAACGTATAACGTAGGGAATCACCCGGACTTAAAGTCGTCGCCTCTACCCATTGAACATCTGCACCCTGCGCAGCACCACCAACCAACCCCTGAGAGCTTTCGATGTTCGCTGAAGATGCAACCTGCATTGCAATTACGGTAGTAACGCTAACCTCAGCATTCGCACTAAAATTCCAAAGACTAAGAGCAAGTCCGGCCGTATAAATAAATGTAGCCCTCAACCAATCCACCTTAACGCTAGTGTTGTAATTTTTTCCACCCTGACTAAACCCATGCTGTTTAAAAGCGTTTGCAGCTATACGGACGTAAGTACGATATCAATATGCTCGTTCTCTGGGTAATAACAAATTTCAGCATCGCCATTATCCAGCAATGCCATAACGCGCCGACGTTTTTCATCTAGCGTATAATCTTGATGGCCATAATCAGTCCCTTCACGAAGAATAAAAGCATCTACAACACCTAACAGTGCCGATTCTGATAATTGCTCGACGGGCACAGTGATCATATTTGCAATCCTCGGGCAGAGCCGTTATTACGCAAAACTATAAAGAGTACTGAACGTACTCAAGCCTAGCGAACCTCTGTGACATCAATACGTCTATTTTCTGCGGCGACCGCATCAATATTTCGATTCTCTGCTACTAAACCTTCAAAATCATAGTGACGTCTGTCGCCTAAATGAGACAACGTNACGCTGTTAATGCTGCGCGCAATGTTCTCGACTCGGCCAGGGTTGCTATGATCCCAACCAACCAACATTTCCTTTATAACTTGGCGCTGAAGATTGTCTTGAGATCCGCACAAGTTGCAGGGAATGATTGGGTATTGAGCATAGTCCGACCACTTACTGATCAAAGATTCGCGACAATAGTAAAGGGGCCGGATAAGAATGTTACGACCATCATCACTCCGCAGCTTTGCCGGCATAGCCTTAAGCTTAGCGCCATAGAACATATTCAATAACAGAGTTTCTACGACATCATCAGCGTGATGACCTAGAGCAATTTTTGTGGCGCCAATTTTCTGCGCATGGTTGTACAAAATACCTCGGCGCAACCTTGAACAAACTGGGCAAGTAGTTTTGCCCTCTGGCGTCAACGATTTAACAATGCTGTAAGTATCTTGTTCAATAATATCGTAAGGCACGCCGACCTTATCCAAGTACTCTGGCAATACATGCTCAGGAAAGCCCGGTTGTTTCTGGTCCAAATTAACGGCAACAACCTCAAAGCTGATGGGTGCGTGCTGTTGAAAGCTGAGCATTAAATCTAAGAGGGTATAAGAATCTTTACCACCAGACAGACAGACCATAACTTTGTCTCCGTCTTCCAGCATGGCGTAATCTGTAAGCGCCTCACCAACTAAACGTCGTAACTTTTTATGGCACTTATTTTTTTCGTACTGCCCTTTGCGGGGATCGGCAATACTCGAACTGTGTAGACCCATTTTTAAACTCTAAGTTATTCTTTAATTTGCACGTGCAACTACGGTCACAATGCGCGGCCGGATGTATTGTACCTCTAATGCACGGTAAACCGGCCTCGCAAATAATGCTGACCGAAACCCTAGTTTAACCCGCGCAAGACCAGCATAGGAGGCGTATCGACCAAGCTTCTACTGCCCAGCAATCCTACGGTAGCAATAATCAAGGCCCCGGCAACCGGTCCAAGCAGCCAAATCCACGGGTGAAGCGATGCACTCAAGTTAAATACTTGGCTCTGCAAGACCCCTACAGTTAACTCAGCGCCAACCACGGCAACAATGCCAGCAAAGGTACCTAAGAGTAAAAACTCGGCTGCTAAAGAGCTACCAATCAATTTGCGGCTGCCCCCTAAAGCGCGAATCAATCCGTGCTCTGACATCCGTGAGTCGCGACTGGCTTGAATACTGGCCACCAAAACCAAACAACCACTAATGAGTACTAACCCTAAGACCAGTTCTACGGCTTGGCTAACCTGGGCAACAATCTCTTGAATTTGCGCTATTAACGCGTCTATCTCAATCACCGTGATTGTTGGATAAGCCGTCAGCAACTCATTAAGAAAGCGCTTATCCGAACGCTGCAAAAAGAAACTCGTCATGTACGTTGCTGGGAAGTCTTGCAGCGCCCCAGGGGAAAATATAATGAAAAAGTTTGGACTCATGCTTTCCCATTCAAGAGTCCTGATACTAGTGATCTTCGCCTCAACCTGCTGCCCACCAATATCAAATTGCAGTTGATCACCTAGAGAAAGCCCCCAGCTGCGAGCGTAGTCCGCCTCCAAAGACACCTCAGGCTCTAGCGCACCCTCGACCCACCACTGACCTTCGACAATGGCATTACTTTCTGGCGCATCAACAACCCAAGTTAAATTACGCTCTGAAGTAAGCCGTGAACCACCGGGTTCGCGCTGCAAACTGTCTTGCCATTGTTTAGCAGCGATATCATTTACACCGGTGACCCGGCCACGAATCATGGGATATAAAAAATCCCCTTGGGTGGCACGTTTTTCTACCAAACCGCGCACACCGTCAACTTCATCCGCAGCAATATTCATAACAAAATGGTTAGCTGCATTCTCAGGAATTTGACTACGCCACTCGGATATCAGCGCAGTACGAATTAGCACTAAGACCAGCAGCAACATAATGGCAAGACCAAAAATTAAGATCTGCGCAGTATTCTCGCTGCGCCGGCGCTGTAAACCGGCAAGTGCAAGCCGCCAACCACTTTTCGCCTGCATACCCACTACCCGTCCACTACGCAGCAAAACGTTGGCTAAGACACCAAACACGAGACAAACTCCAACAATACCTGCCAACGTCCAAAATGTGAGCAACAGATCATTGGTGTACCAAACTAGCAAAACTAAGCTCCCTGCAGCGCCAGCGCCATAAGAGACCCACCGACTAGCCGGCGACTGACCTAGGTCACGACGAATAACCCGCATGGGGGTAATGTCTTTGAGATGGATGAATGCAGGCATGGCAAAGGCAGTGGCACAAATTAAACCAGTGGTAGTGCCAAGCAAAAACGGTCGCGCTGTAGGGCTAGGTAGCTCCACAGAAATCAAATTAGCCAACGCCTCAACAATTATAATATGCAGCAAACCACCAGCGGCTAAACCTAATATGATAGCAATGCCGCCCACTAGTAGCAGAAGTGATAAAAAACCGTAGAGTATTTGCTTAGGTGTCGCGCCTAGAGTTTTCAGTACGCCTACATGATCAAAGTGTCTTTGCGCATAACGATGTGCGCTTAGACCCACCGCCACACCAGCAAGCAGTACGCCCAACAAGCCACCCAAGAGGAGAAAACTCTCCGCTCGGTCCAAGGCACGGCCAATACGCGGGCTACTCTCGCGAATACTCACCCACTTATAACTCGGAGTTAAGTTTAGTTGTTCCTTAAGCCCTTCCAAATTTTCTTCAGCACCAGCGAGCAGCAAACGATAGGACAACCTGCTGCCGGGCTGCACTACTTCTGTAGCCGGCACATCCACCAAATTCATCATTAGCCGTGGACCTAAGTCAAAGAACGAACCGCCGCGATCCGGCTCCGCAACCAATACTCGTGCAACCTTCAGTTCCGCTAGCCCCACTTCAATGACGTCTCCCGCTTGAACCCCCATGGCTGGAAAAAGTCTTGAGTCCAGCCACACGGTGCCTGGTTCTGGCACCTCATTGGTGGGCACACCTCGTGCAAACGGTACATCTCCAACAATCAATTTACCGCGCAGGGGATAGCCTTGATCTACAGCTTTCACGCTGACTAGTTGATTTGTCTCACCAGCGAAAACCATCGACGGAAACACCAAGGTCTGCGCCACATCTAAGCCACGTTCTTGGGCGGCGAGAGTGAACGCTTGCGGAATCACCTCGCCACTAGAGATTTGTCGATCTGCGGCTAAAAAGTTCGATGACTCTTGAACTAATGCGGTCTGCAACCTGTCTACAAATAAGCTTATTGAAGTCACGGTGCCAACAGCTACCAACAATGCGACAAGCATTAGACCCATTTCTCCGGAACGGATATCTCGCCAAGCTAACCTGAGGATCAATGAAAGACTCATGCTTGAATCTGCCCAGCGGCAATGGCAATAGTTCGTGAGCAGCGCTGAGCTAGACGACTATCATGGGTCACCATAATAAGAGTAGTGCCAAATTCTCTATTGAGATCAAACAACAAATCACAAATGAGCTCACCAGTCTGAGTATCTAGATTACCCGTAGGTTCATCGGCGAAGAGTACGGTCGGTGCAGAGGCAAATGCCCGAGCAATTGCCACGCGTTGCTGTTCACCACCGGAGAGTTGGCGAGGATAGTGCTCTACTCTGTCGGCCAACCCAACTTTGGCCAGTAACTGAGCAGCCTGAGACTGGGCTAAGGTATCGCCACGCAGTTCCACCGGAAGCATGACATTTTCCAGTGCCGTGAGAGAACCCAATAGTTGAAAGGACTGAAACACAAAGCCGACGTGCTGGCCACGGACCTTAGCCCGCGCTTCTTCATCTAAACTCGAGATTTCTTCATCCACTAACATCACTCGACCAGCAGAAGCCTCATCTAGCCCAGCGAGAATACCCAGCAAAGTTGTTTTACCTGAACCAGAAGCCCCTACAATGGCTACGGTTTCGCCCTGTTTGATTTCTAAATCAATGCCATCCAAGATAACCAAACTGCCAGCGGCGGTTGGGACTACTTTTTCAACAGCTTCAACACTTACTACAGTTCGACTCATACGGTTTTTCTCAATGTTTCAATCTATACGCAAAAACTTGCTCAACTCCAAGCCAAGACTTGGCGACCACGGCAGCTATCTTCGCCGTCAGGCTACCTCAATGAATGTCAAAATATTGTGCTTTGCCTGCCTATTTCTAATGGGTTCAAGTAGTACGGCTGAAGACGCAAATACTGTCGCCACGGCCTCTACTTCTGTGCACACACCGGCCAAAACCCTAATTGTCTTAGGCGACAGCATCAGCGCAGGCTACGGGATGCAAATTGAGAAAGGCTGGGTCAATTTGATGGCAGACACTCTAACTCAACGAGAAATAGATTGGCAGGTCGTCAACGCCAGCGTTTCAGGAGAAACCACCGGCGGCGGGCTGGCAAGATTGCCGGGAGTTTTAACCGCAAATTCACCACAAATCGTGGTCATAGAGCTGGGTGGTAACGATGGGTTACGCGGCTACCCGATCAGCAAAATGAAACAAAATTTAAGCAAGATGGTCGATCTTGTATTAGCGGCCAACGCTAAACCCGTTCTTGTAGCTATGCGTATTCCCGCTAACTATGGGCCTAGATACACACGAGCATTTGAACAAGCATTCACGGACGTGAGCGCCTCTACAGGTGCTATTTTAGTACCGTTCTCGCTACAGGAAGTGGCGGTTACACCGGGCTTGATCCAAGACGATGGCATTCACCCTACCGAAAAAGCCCAGCCACTATTAGTGGAAACTTTTTTGCCTTTTATCGAGCCTTTGCTTTAACCAAGATCGATTCATCACACTCACCGGTCAAGCAACCCTAAAACAGCCAAATCTATTGGGATTTTTTCTTAGGGTTATAACCGATGTGGTCACGTCCTTGCTCGGCAGCAAGCCGCACCTGACGTTGACGCTCACGAAACTGTACGCGCCGATCAGCACTGGTTAGGTCTAAGCAATAAACACAACTCACACCACGCTCAAACTCTGGACCAGCTAACTCTACCTCTGTGAGTGGATGTCGGCAGGCATAGCATTGCTGGTATTGGCCTTGGACCAAATTTTCATCTACAGAAACACGCTGATCAAAGACAAAGCATTCACCTTGCCAGCGCGAGTCCGTACTTTCTGTATCTTCGAGATACTGCAAAATACCGCCGTCTAACTGGAAAACTTCCTCAATACCTTGAGCCCGCACATACGCAGAGGCTTTTTCACAACGAATACCGCCCGTGCAAAACATTGCCACTTTTTGATGTTTACCTGGGTCTAAATTTTCCTCAACCCACTGTGGGAACTCGCGAAAACTCTCGGTTTCGGGCGACACGGCCTGGTCGAACGTACCAATATCAATTTCGTAATGGTTACGCGTATCAATCACCAATACGTTTGGATCATCCACCAACTCGTTCCAGCGCTCGGCGTTGACGTGTTCGCCGGTAAGTGACATGTCCAGATCACTCACACCAAAACTGACTATCTCAGGTTTAACTTTGACCTTAAAGCGCAAAAAACCACGGTTCTCTGGGTTTACAGCAGACCATTTAAACGTCATTTTTCCATATCGCTGCTGCAGAAAATCCACGAGTTTTTCCAAACCATCTTGGGCAGCAATGACAGTACCGTTAATGCCTTCAGCGGCAAGTAAAATGGTACCTTTGAGTTGAATCTGATCGCCAAACCCCTCAACCTCATCCCGCTCTTTATCGGGTTCAGCTAATTCTAGAAACTTATAAAATGTCAGCACGCGACGAGCATTTGCCGGCATTGAGTTCTCCTATCCAATATATGTGTTGCGTACGCGCAGAGTCATTGAACCCCGCTACTGCCTTTTTCTATCCTTTTGCCGCTTTTACGCCGTCAGCTTTAACCAGCTGGCAATTAGCCTTCCCCTTCAGCACTTTCTCCTCCAGCACTTTCCCCTCCAGCGCAGGGCGGCGAAAGAGGTACCTGACCAAACTGGTCGACCCACTGCTTCGGATCATAAATGTGTAATGCCAGAGCGTGCATGCCACCATCAAATTCTGCTTGCAGTATTTCATTGAGCAAGCGATGACGATTGATTCGCGATTGGCCCTCAAAGGCATCAGACACTGCAACAACCTTAAAATGGCTTTCTGCACCTTCGGGCACATTGTGACCGCTGCTTTCGTCAAAAACTTCTAAATGCGTTAGGTCTAGTGCTTGGGCTAACGCAGCTTCAATACGCTCAACTCGCTTCATCATTTAACCTTTGCCTGTATCTGAAAACGGTGAGTATAGGGGCACTTATACTTCGATCAATATCAAACTGACATTATCCTTGCCGCCAGCTTCTAATGAGCACTGTAAAAGCTCATCAGCGCAGACCTCCAAATCAGATTCCAACATAATTCGCTGCATGTGTTCATGCTCCAACTGATCAGACAAACCATCACTACACAGCAGATAACGTCCTGTTAATGGGTCACCTTGGTGAATACTCGGCGCCAAAGCGGTATTTAGTCCTAACCCTTGAGTGAGCACATGGCCGTAGTGCTTGTGTACATCAACCCCCTCCTCTACTTCACCCGAATCCAACATGCGTCGAGCCAAGCTATGATCTTGGGTCATTTGCAACAGCTTGCCGCCGTTCAAGTGGTACAACCGCGAATCTCCAACATGAGCTACAAGCCAACTAGAATCTATCAAACACCACAACACTACCGTAGTACCCATTTGGGCATTCATTTCCAAAAGTTCGGATTGCCTACGCACGCTGGCATCAGCTTCTACTATGGCATTAGAAATGTTCTTTTGACTGTGCGCTGAGGTGGCGCAAAAATATTCTTTGAAACTATCAATGGCGACTGCACTAGCCATCTGCCCACCCATAAGCCCGCCCATACCATCAGCTAATACTGCAACACCTAAATCAATATCGAACCACACCGCGTCTTCATTACGCAGGCGCACTAAGCCTCGGTGGGTACGCGATGTCATTTTCATTAACTTGCTCTCGTATGTGACTGCCAACAAATTTTAACAGATGGCTATTGTTTGATCCTAACGTCATTTCGCACCATTGCTACACTTGCGTTAGCGGCGCCAAACATTGGAAAGATTTTGTCTAGTTTGACGGCGCACTAAAGCCACAATCAAGCATTTTTACGCCGCTGAGGATGGGGTAGGATGTTATGCTTCGAGCAACTGATACCTGCACACAAAAAGTAGACTGAGGACAACCATGCTGGCCATAATTTCCCCCGCCAAAACTCTAGATTTTGAGTCTAAGCTGGCAACAGAAAAATTCACCTTGCCCGACTTCCCCAAAGAGTCATTGGAACTCATAAAGACTTTACGCAAGTTTGATCCCGCAGGTATTTCTAACTTAATGGGCATCAGCGAAAAACTAGCTGAACTCAATCACGAGCGTTATCAACAGTGGCATGTAGATGCTGATGCCGAATCAGCTCGACCTGCTATTTTGGCTTTTAAGGGCGATGTCTATATGGGCTTGGACGCGCAATCGATGCAGGCCAGAGACTTTACCTGGGCGCAAAAACACCTACGCGTGTTGTCCGGCCTTCACGGGTTACTCAAGCCACTGGACCGAATACAACCCTACCGGCTGGAAATGGGCACTCGTCTTGCAACCGCAAAAGGCACTAACCTTTATGAGTTTTGGGACAACAAAGTAACCCAAGCTGTTAACGAGGGCCTAGCCGAGCAACAGCACAAAGTACTTATCAACTTAGCGTCTAACGAATACTACAAGTCAATAAACCCAGCCAAGATTGATGGACGCATTGTCACCATTAACTTTAAGGAATGGCGCAGAGACGCTTATCGATTTGTTTCATTCTCCGCTAAAAAAGCGCGCGGACTGATGTCTAGATATATGATCGATCAACGTATCACTGCACCTAACAAACTAAAGAACTTCGACTGGGAAGGTTATGGTTTTAATCCAGATCTCTCCAGTGATGACGAATGGATCTTTACCCGCAACCTGACCTAAAAGCGAAATACTATGACCGACCCCAAGCACCAAGCCCAATTAGAACTTGAAGCAGCAACATTCAGGCGACTCCTGGCTCACTTAGATGAACGCAAGGATGTGCAAAACATAGACCTTATGATTCTCGCGGGGTTTTGCCGCAACTGTTTATCTAAGTGGTACAAGGCTGCAGCTGACGAACAAGGCCACGATATCGACTACGATACTGCGCGAGAACGCGTCTATGGGATGACCTATGACGATTGGAAAAACAATCACCAAATTGCGGCAACCCCCGAGCAATTAGCCGCCATGGAGAAAGCTAACCAAGCCTAACGGTGAGCTGCTTGACCACTCTCTCAGGCAGCCGAATGGGAAACGCTTTATATGCAACAAGACCAGAACCAACTAACCGCAACTATGTCCCAAAGGATATGGCGAGACTGGAAGGGTTTCATAGCGTTCATCTTCGTCATGGTGGTGTTTCGTTCGGCGGTAGCCGACTGGAACCAAGTGCCCTCTGGGTCAATGCTGCCATCCATTCTTATTGGCGATAGAGTCATTGTCGACAAACTTGCCTATGATCTGCGCATACCTCTAACCATGACCCGCCTGGCGCAATGGGACGACCCGAAAAGATCAGATATCGTTACTTTCGAATCACCACTAGACGACAGGCTGTTGATCAAGCGGATCATTGGCATACCAGGTGACACGGTAAAGTTAGAAAATAACCGCCTAGTTATTAACGGGGTAACCGCTGAGTACAAAAAGCTGCCACAACAATCCCTGCGCGCAGACCTGCAAATCCCATTTAGTCACACTGAGATATTTCTAGAAAACATCCTCGGTGAAGAAAGGCAGGTAATGCTCTTTCGCAAACCGCGCAAGGCGACGGCTTCTTCTTTCCAAGCTGTCACCTTAATCAAAGGGCAATACCTAATGCTAGGCGATAATAGGGACAACAGCGGTGATTACCGCACCATTGGCGCAGTCCAGAGATCTGCAATTATCGGTCGCGTTGAAAATGTCGCGTTTTCGCTAAACTATGATGATTACTACTTACCTAGGGGCGATAGGTTTCTGGCCAGCTTGAAGTAGTCACATCCAAAGAACTTACTTGTTATTAGCTAATCCGATCCGCCGCTAACGCGCCTAATCAACATTCTTATTAGGGACAGCGACAGTGCGCCCAGCAAGCCAGCAAAAACCAATGCCACAACAAAAATTGCGCTATAGGCAAGAAATTGAATCGTTTCCTCAGGCTCAATACCGTACTGATCGCCGATCCACACAATAGCCCCTGATACGGCCATAGTGCCCAAGACAATTGTTCGGGCTAACCGAGCGGCAGAAGTCTTTTGCCCACTAGTGCGCTCAGCCGCCTGAGTTCGTTCTCTTCGCGCTTTAATTGCACGAGCCTTCTTGTCTGCTGATTCTGTACTCATTTTCACCTAAGTATTATTTACACGTTTTGCTCACAAGCGATGCGCAAAACTGTACCGAAATTGTTCCCCAACAACCACTTTACCGATAAGAGAATCACAATTTCAGGTAGACTGCCTCGCCTTACCGAATACTGACACTAGCATTGATTAACACCAGCCTACCCAAATCAACTAACGAGTACCGCTACGCAAGAGTCATCTTACTCCTAGCCTTAGTTTCTGTGGGCTTTGGCTTCACTGTACTCTTCGCCATCTTAGGTCCGTTAGGCCGCGAAGTTGGCCTGAGTGAACTACAAATCAGCTCAATAATTGCCGCCTCTTCTTTGGTTGTATTCCTCGCCAGCCCACGTTGGGGACGCCTCAGTGATCGGGTAGGTAGAAAGAAAATCATGATTTTTGGCTTGATCGGCTATAGCTGCGGCAACCTACTGTTTGCAATAGTCTTTCATGCCACCTTGGTAGGCATCCTTATTCCCCTAACGGGTTATCTTTTGCTTATGCTTACGCGCGTTATGCACGCGTCGGTTATGTCCGCAATCATGCCCGCCAGTAGCGCCTACATGGCTGACATCACGGACCTGAGCAATCGAACCAAGGGTATGGGTGCTGTAGGGGCTGCAAATAACTTGGGCGGCATTTTGGGACCGGCCATTGGTGGTCTGTTGGCCGGCATCACATTGCTGACGCCGTTATGGGTAGCTTCGGGATTAGCCTTGATCACAGCACTGTTCGTAATTTTCTTTCTTCCAGACAGTCCCACCGCGAACAAACCGCCCGAAAGTAAAGGCAAAAACCTCAGCTACTTTGACCCACGAATTTTGCCTTTCATCATTGTCGGCGCGCTTATGTTTATGGGCATGGCACTGGTGCAGCAGACACTCGCCTTTCGTTTTCAAGATGTCCTTGGGCTTACCGCGGTAGAAACCGCTCAGACCTTTGGCTTAGCCATGGGTTGTTCTGCGGCTGCTTCACTAGCCAGCCAAATTGGGCTAATGCAACGCTTTGAATTATCACCATTCCAGTGGCTACGAATTGCAATGCCCATACTCATCTTAGCCTTTGCGTGCCTAGCTATGGCAGATAACCAGTACATGTTGCTAGTTGCCATGGTGCTACAGGGTGCAGGTATGGGGGTGGCTGGTCCTGCATTTATGTCTGGTGCATCTATGGCAGTTGAAGCCCACGAACAAGGCGCTGTTGCTGGTGTCGCTGGATCTTGTGGGCCACTAGGCTTCACCATCGGCCCATTACTCGGAGGATTCTTTTATCAAATACAACCAGATCTGCCCTACTGGTTTACCTTCGCCATATACCTGCCCTTGTTTATTTTCGTACTACGACAAACGCCAAAGAAAAATACCCCCCTGTAAAACTAATTAGCAGCGCGTACACTTGCTGGAGAAATTTTCTTTATAGGCCACTATGTTGAGGACGACTCATGATCAATGCAGCAACCATACACGTTAGAAACTTAGCCATTCGATACAGCCTTTTACTAATTTGCGCAGCAGTAGCAGCGCCAAATATTGTCCACGCACACGGCACAGCCCAAACACCCAACCAATTGGGTAACCGTGCTATTACCTTCCCAGATACAGAGACTTATCAAACCTTAGTAGTAGACCTGCACACCCACAGCGTATTTTCCGACGGTCACGTATGGCCAAAGATTCGGGTCGACGAGGCACTAAAAGATGGTCTCGATGGTTTGGCCATTACCGAGCATTTGGAATACCAGCCACATAGAGCCGACCTGCTAAACCCCGACAGAAACAAAGCCTATACTGAGGCGGCCAGCGCGGCAGAAGGTTCTGATCTATTAGTCATTCGCGGCAGTGAAATTACCCGCGAAGCACCAGCAGGTCACATTAATGCCATTTTCATCGAGGATGCGAACAAACTAATCAATGCTGAAAATCCTCCAGAGGATCTCACCGATGTCCTAGGTTTCTACACGGCGGCCAACCAATGGCCCGCACAAAAGGCTGTAGAAGCCGCTCATAGCCAAGGCGCATTCATCTTTTGGAATCACCCTTACTGGACCAGACAGTCTCCTGATGGCATCGCACGCATAACCGACTTTCATGCTGACAATGCAAAAAATGGCATTCTGCACGGGATTGAAATTGCCAACGGCAATACCTATTCCGAGGAGGCATTTGCTATCGCATTAGCACATGACTTAGCCCTTATCGGAGTTTCAGATGTCCACGACCTTATCGACTGGGACTATAAACCTCATGAAGGCGGACACAGACCGGTAACCTTGGTGCTGGCCGAAGACAAATCTTTAGCGGCCCTTAAGGAAGCCTTGTTCGCTAAACGCACGGTAGTATGGTTCCGCAATACACTTATTGGCCGCGCACCAGAGCTAATCCCTGTTCTACAAGCAAGCTTGGAGATATCAGCTTTGAGCTACCGCAAAGACACTAGCGTTGCACAAGTTACGCTGACGAATAAGTCCGATATGACGATGCAGCTGCGTTACACAGGCGAGCACTCGTTAATGCTGAGTGCTGACCGCATCACAGTCCCCGCCCACGGCGAGGTCGAGGTTCAGGTGAAACCGGGCGCGGTTGTGCCAACCTTAGAACTGCCATTCGTTGTGGAAAACGCACTAACAGCCCCGAAACAAAACCCCACCCTAACGCTAGTCAGCAAACGCTAATATGCGCACATTCAGGCCCTGACAATTGTTTTGTGCAGGGCCCACTTACTTGAAGAAGAAAAAGGATACTCACCATGCAGCAACCGATTTGGCAGGCCGCCAGCGCAGAACTTTACGGAAAAATTGAAATTTCTGAAGGCGTATCTATTTGGTCCAATGTAGTAATGCGGGCAGAGTCCTCACATATTGAGATTGGTGCCTTCACCAACATCCAAGACTTCACCATGATTCATATTGCCGATGGCCCTACGATCATTGGCGAGTACTGCTCAATCACACACCACTGCACAATTCATGGCGCAACAATTGGCGACAACTGTCTCATCGGTATAAACGCCACAATTATGGACGGCGCTGTTATTGGCGAAAACTCTATCGTCGCAGGTAATAGTTTGGTCAGGGAAGGTGCGGTCGTACCACCCAATTCCATCGTTGCCGGCACACCAGCCAAAGTCATAGCCCAACGCAATAACTTTGTTGCCAATCGCTTAAACGCCCTAGCCTATTACGACAACGGTATCGCTTACAGCCACGGTAATCATAGAGTGTGGTCTGAAGACGAACAGCTAGCAAAAATGGCTCAGCGCAAAATAGAGCTGGAGAAGTTACTCGCAGGACAATAAAACCCAGCTGCAAACCCGCGCCCTCTTCTGTCTAAACTTTACAACCGTTGATCCCTCTTATTTTTACCATGGTTTAATTATAGTCACTTTTTAAGTAATATATTTACCAAGGTATTATTAAGCAGAGGAACTTTAAATGTCCGAGTCATTTTCAACGTTTACACCAAAAAAATGTCTTATCACAGGCAGTCTCGAGGAGGCTGCTCTAGCCGCCTTCCACTATCTACAAAGCCAAAGTGCCGAGTCTGTGCTGATTTTTAATGACGCAACTTATGCCATTATGGACATAGACTTAAGCGGCGGTGCGGAGCTAGTAAAACGCAAGGCAGCTAGCTATCCAACGGCAAATACGACAGCGAAAAGCGGGCCAGGTCGCCCGAAGCTTGGCGTCATTGGCAAAGAGGTCACCTTGTTACCAAGACATTGGGAGTGGTTAGCTAGTCAAAAAGGCGGTGCTTCAGTGACACTAAGAAAACTCATAGATAGCGCACGTAGAGACCCCAAGATCAGTGCACAAAGTGAGCGCAAACAAGCCCAAGATTTGACCTACAAATTTTGTAACGCCATTGCCGGCGACTTACCCGGTTACGAAGAAGCATTGCGTTGCCTATATGCAGTTGACGAGGAGGGCTTTTGTAACCACATTGGCCAGTGGCCTGTCGATATTGCAGGGCGAGCAAGATCATTGGCAAAGGCTACTTGGTAGGTAGAGTGAGCTATGGCGGCGCGTGTAATTAGAGCACTTAGTTCACGCCTAGCAATCAGCTAATAAAATGATGGACTTTAGCCGCCTTCAATGCGGGGCATAAAAAACACCTCGCTGTCGCTCTTCAGTGGCTCGTACATGGCGTCCTGATATATCAGGCCGTCAATGGCAACCGACGAGCGCGTGAGAACAGGCTCCAGTTTAGGCCAGCGCGCAACAAGTTCAGCCACCACGCCTGCGTAGTTATCTACTTTTAACTCTAGTTCTCCACAGCCATCGGCAAGGCTAGAGAAATTTTCTGACAACACTACTTTTACCATAACTACCTAACTCGTTAGCACTTGCCTCTTAAGGAGGGCCAAAAGCTCTCCGTCTCAGCAAAGGTTCTATGCAAATGCAAAACTCTGGTCAAAAAAGGGGCAAAGCCCCCTTCTCACTCGCACTCGCACAAATACTAACCATCAATTTCCGCTAACAAGCGCGGTGGCGATAGCGGCAATTCACAAATTCTTTGTTGCAAAGATCTTGAGACAGCATTTGTTGTTACCGCCAAGGGAGCAACGATGGGGGTTTCACCCACACCTCTAACACCAAATGGATGGCTTGGGTTCGCCACTTCGACAATATGGGTATCGATCATTGGCAAGTCTGAGGCTACGGGGATTCGATAATCCAAGAATCCCGCATTTTGCAGAATGCCTTCTTCGTCAAATATATATTCTTCATTCAATGCCCAGCCCAAACCTTGCGCTGCGCCGCCCTGCATTTGGCCTTCTACATAAGCTGGGTGAATAGCCTTACCCGCATCTTGAACCGCGGTATAGCTCAATACATCCACCTTGCCAGTTTCGCGGTCCACACGAATATCCGCAAAGTTCACTGAGAAGCTAGCGCCAGCACCTTGGGCATTAAGAGATGCGCGACCCTGAATAGGACCTCCAGTCTTTGCAGCCTTGCCCGCGAGCTCCGCAAGGCTCAATGGCTTCACATCAGCATTTACGCCCGGGCCAGGTATTGCCTGGCCGTCTTCCCACTCAACTTGATCTTCGTCCAAGCCCCAAGTCATAGCTGCACGCCGTTTACAGTCGGCGATGACATCTTCACACGCTTGGGTAACCGCCATACCTGTAGCAAAGGTAGTACGGCTACCCCCTGTTACGTTACAAAAACCAGTACTTTCGGTGTCGCCCACTTGAGCCCGTACATCGGCGTATTCAACACCCAGAGTTTCAGCAGCCATCAGGCACATTGAAGCTCTGGAGCCACCAATATCAGGGCTGCCTTCAACTACCATCACTGTACCGTTGTCATTGATATGCACTTCGGCACTCGACTGCATACCAACGTTAAACCAAAATCCAACAGCCACACCACGACCAGCTCCTTCGGGAATGGGTGCAGAGTAATTGGGGTGGTTCTTAGCCGCTTCCAAACATTGTTTAAATCCGATAACTGGAAACTTAGGGCCATATGAGGCTTTGGTGCCTTCTTCAGCTGCGTTGTGTAAACGCAAATCTATTGGGTCCATATCTAGAATTTGTGCTGCCTCATCCAGCGCACATTCGAAAGCATGCATGGCTTGAGGCGCACCTGGCGCACGATAGGCCGCTACCTTAGGCTTGTTAACCAACACATCAAAGGTCTCAACCAAGAAATTCTCAAGCTTATATGGTGCATAGATAGTCATCGCACCGGGCATATAAGGTGCACCAGCGAAAGCTCCGGCTTCAAACGCAATCCAAGACTTGGCAGCTGTAATAGTGCCGTCATTGGCCAGTCCAACTTTAACCTTCGCAACCGTACCCGAAGCTGGCCCGGTAGCACGAAATACTTCTTCCCGACTCATTGCCATCTTAACTGGGCGGCCGGTTTTTTCTGACAACATGGTCGCCAAGGGTTCTAGATAAACCACCGTTTTGCCACCAAAGCCACCACCAATCTCTGTCGCGACAAACTTTAGATCGGCAATATTTTTATTCAGCATTTTTGCTGTCGCTGAGCGAAATTCGAAATGGCCTTGAGTAGAACACCACACCGTACCGCGCCCTGTTTCATCTATATTGGCAACACAGGCATGAGGCTCAATATAGCCTTGGTGCGCCATAGGGCACTTAAACTCACGCTCGATAACAATGTCTGCTGCGGCAAAACCCTCGTCCAAGTTACCGCGCTCGAGACGGCCCACGTTGGCAATATTGCTGGGGTTTTCCGGTTTCTCAGGCAGGTTGGTGAAGTTATTTTCATCTACCAATGGCGAAGCATCTGCCATTGCCGCCACCACATCTAGCACTGGGGTTAGTTTTTCGTATTCGACCTTAATAGCTTTTAGAGCCTCTTGCGCCAACCGAGGTGTTGAAGCGGCAACTGCGGCGACAGCGTGACCGTGATACAGCACTTTGTTTCTAGCAATAACATTCTTGGCGATATCGGTTAATGAACCACCACCCTCACCACTAGCCTCGCCCTCTAGCGCACCACCGGGAAAATCTGCACCACTGATTGCCGCGAAAACACCGGGCATAGCCAAGGCACCACTTAAATCAACACTCTTAATTTTGGCGTGGGCATGGGGGCTACGCAGAACCTTGCCGTGAATCATGTTTGGCAGAATCATATCGGCACCAAACTGGGCGCGACCTGTGACTTTATCAATGCCATCTGGGCGCACAGGACTCGTACCAATTTGCTTGTATTCTGTTGCTTCAGCCATTGCCAAACTCCTCATCTCATTAAGATCTATTAACCATTAAACTTAGCATGATACTGACCGATCTGGGAACGCCGAATCAAGATATCGGTGAAACTTGAAAACCAGATTGCGGGGTGCAATCACAGCTATACGTTCTCAAGTGTTATGAACTCAACGCTTGCGGCAAATGCTTCATTGCTAGCCAGTACCCGCATCTGCATATCGTCAAGATCGCCCACGGCCATTGTTGCATTAAGGATATTAGGTACATGGCTGATCGGTTCTATGCACACAAAACCCTCGGCTTGGGGAGCAAAAATCACAGTGTGGGGTAGCTCTTCAGACGCGGATATTTGCAACTTCCAAGGTTGGTTAGCCCACTGTAAAACTGGCGCTACAACCTTGCCGAGAAAAATATTATCAATACTTTGCTCGCCAACTTGACCGCCATTTAGTGGATCACCGCTTCCAACTAACCTAGGTTGGTCTATGGGTATGCCTTCACGATCTACGCGTAACTCATGGCTGAACTGACTCACTAACTGGGTTCGCTCAGGCGCAGGAAAAAACGGGTGTAGGCCAAGACCTGCTGGCATTGGCTGGATATCGGTATTGGTTACACGCAGATGTACTAGCAGTGAGTTCTGAGTCAGTTGAAATGTTTGCTCTGCGCGGAAAGTCCACGGCCAACCACTCTGCGCACTTGCCAGTGCATCATGCTCATAACTAAGGCCTATCTCGTTAGCGCGCTGGGACTCCACGCACCAAGGTTTTCGCCAAGTGGTGCCGTGAATAGTGTGCTGTTCCCCGGGAAAATTCGGCGTCAAAACCACGTCACGCTCGTGGAACTTAAACCGCCCATAAGCTATGCGATTACAGTAGGGGACCATTGGAAAACAACCTAAATTGGCTTCACCGGAACGCCCTTTTATCAACGCTTGATCACCCCGGCACCAGCTGACAATGCTGCCGCCAAATTCCGGGGCTAACACTAACCTCATATCTCCCAGAGCTATCGTCTGGGTGACGCCAATAGCTGCCTGCAAGTTACTCAAACTTACTTCATTCGATAGCGAATCGGTAAGCTCTTCAAACCGCCAACAAATACCGACTGCATATAGGTAGGCTCGCCGGCAAGTTCAATATGCTCTACCCGCCTAAATAGCGCTTTAAATAGCGAACTCATCTCCATGCGCGCAAGGTGCTGGCCCAAACAAACATGCGAACCAAAGCCAAAGGCCAGTTGTTTTGCGTCCTTACGATCTACACGAAAACTGCCGGGGTCGGTGAACACTGCTGCGTCTCGATTAGCCGATGGGTACCAAAGTATTGCCGAGTCACCTGCACGAATATTCTGACCCGCCACGATACAATCTTCTGTGGCGGTGCGCATAAAGTGCCTTACAGGACTTACCCAACGAATCATCTCGTCAATAGCGGTGGGTAAATAAGTGTCAACATCACCGCGCAGCTTCGCCATTTGCTCAGGATTTTGCAGCAACGCAAGCAGGCCACCAGTGGTGGAGGAACTGGTTGTGTCATGACCAGCTGTGGCAATAATGATGTAGTAACCATTCGCTTCATGCTCAGGTATCGGCGCACCATCTACTTCAGCGTTGGCGATTAATGATGCCACGTCGTCCGTTGGTTTATCGCGCCGAGCTTGGGTTAACTGGGCAAAGTACTTCTCAAAGTCCAAAACTACGTCCATAAATTCCATCATGTCGAAAGAACGTGTTGTGTCGGGGTCTGTACTGCCGAACAACTCCTGAGTCAGCTTCAACATTAACGGTTCATCTTCTTCAGGTACGCCGAGAATGGACATGATTACTCGCAGCGGAAACCACATCGCCACATCTTTAACAAAGTCACACTCACCACCCATATCTGCCATACGCGAGACATACTCATCCGCAAGCTCGTCTACTCGATCTTGGAGCTTGCGTAGGTTGCTACCCATAAACCAGCCTTGGGTAAGCCGCCGATACTTCATATGATCAGGGTCGTCCATTTGCACCAGTGACCTAACCAAATGCTTACGCCCGGACATTTGTTGCATCATCTGGGTGACCATTTGCAAACCTAAGGTTGGGCGCGGATCATTGATAAAGAGCTTCTTATTGCCTTCAATTTCCTTAATATCGTTATAACGAGTGACATTCCAGAACGGCTCATAACCCTCGGGCGACAAATATTGCAAAGGCGCATTTTCGCGCATCCAGCTAAACTGCTCATGCACCCACTGCTCATTTGCCCAATTAGCAGTATCGATAAGAGCGTTATCAAGTGCTGGTGATTGCGTAATGACTTGCATAATTTCCTCCAAAACCTTAACCAATAGAGCATTGCACCTTATACTAAAACACCAAATTGTGTACTGACCTATAGATGATCTATCAGGAAAAAATATGGACCCTAGGTTCAATTCGAATAGGCTGGACTCACGACCTTGTACTTGATGACAACCAACCCTATTTAGAACGTTGGATCATTTGGCTGGGCTTCACCATTCGCCTGCACAAGTTCCATAAAGGCGATGATGACCGCGCTTTTCACGACCACCCTTGGTGGTTTATCACCATGCCCTTCAATGCCTACTTGGAGAAAACCCCTCAAAGTGACGACATGGCTGTGGTCAAACCTTGGCGTCCGCATTTTCGTAGCGCCAAACACCAACACATTGTGCACTTATTAGGCGGCAAGCCCGTTTGGACATTTATCATTACTGGGAGCAAAAATAGTGACTGGGGATTTTGGGAAGGCGAGCGCTTCACACCACATGAAGCTTGGTTAACTGAAAGAGAAAACGACTAAGCGCGACAAACCCTTAGCGTATAAACCTGTAGCTCTAAGCCGCCAACTCTCGGCGGCTATCAAAGTAGTTCTTAGCAAACACTAGCGCTGCCAGACCAAGGCCAAACATCTGACTCAGATCATTGGGATAAACCAACAACCCCGCCACAACTAAAGATGCCCAGCGCGATTGTTTCGACACCTGAGCAAACAAGTAACCCTCTACGCAAACCGCTACGGCAACAATCATAGTCATTGTGATCACAGCCGCGCCCAGTACGGCAGACCAACCTAATTCCGAGGTTAAGAGCAGAGGCGAGTAAGCCATCATCAAAGGTATAACAAATAGCCCATTTGCCAATTTGAACGCTTCCACTGCCGAGCGCATAGGCGCAGCGCCAGCAATTCCCGCGCCAGCAAAGGCGGCCAAAGCAATAGGCGGGGTTACGTTAGAGCTCTGCGAGAGCCAAAAAATAATCATATGCGCGGTTATCAACGCCAAACCCAATTCCTGCAAAGCAGGCCCTGTCATCACGGCCAAAACAATATAAGCCGCCGTCGCTGGCAGCCCCATCCCTAAGACCAATGCGGCAATAGCCACTAGTAATAAGGCCAACCACAATTGACCGCCACTCAGTGAAACCACTGACTCGGTAAATTGTAAGCCGACCCCTGTTTGACCAATCACTCCGACCACAATTCCAGCCACAGCACAGGCAATTGAAATTGAAATGGCTAGCATTGCACCTTGCTTTAGCCCTTCGACCAATTGAGCTAATCCAATGCGAGTATGTTTGCGCATAAGGCTGGCTACCACTACCGCAGCGGTGCCGGCGACACCAACCAATACCGGTGAGTAGTTCCACAACAGTAACGCTGTGATCAAACCGAGTGGCAACATGAAGTGCAAGCCATTGAGAAATACGCCCCAAGCACCGGGCTGACCCTGCATGCCTTTGAAGCCAGCTTTTGCCGCCATCAAATGCACGTATAAGAGCACCGAAGCAAAATATAAAATCGCTGGAACCAAGGCGATCCAAACAATTTCACCGTAGGGTGTTTTAGTGAACTCGGCCATTACAAAGGCCCCGGCCCCCATAATTGGCGGCATAATCTGCCCGCCAGTAGATGCTGCTGCCTCTATTCCCGCAGCCTGCTCTGGTTTATAGCCCAGCTTCTTCATCATGGGGATAGTTAAAGAGCCAGTGGTCACCGTATTGGCAATAGCACTGCCGGATATCGACCCCATGGCCGCTGAAGCCAACACCGACGCTTTCGCAGGCCCGCCACGGTACTTACCCGCGGCGGCAAAAGACAAATCAATTAAAAATTGGCCTGCACCGGTAACCTGTAAGAAGGCACCAAACAAGACAAAACTAAATACCGCGCCTGCAGCAATTCCGATAGGCGCACCGTACAAGCCAGCTCCGGTAAATACTTGAAAACGAATAATTCGCTCAATGCTAAAGCCCTTGGTTGCTAGTACATCCGGAAGCACATTGCCAAACGCGCTGTAGACTAGAAAGACTAAACCCACCACCGTCATCACCACGCCAACAGAACGCCTAGCCATTTCAAGAGTGGCTACAACAATGACCAAACCTGCCGCAAAATCCTCAGTACTCAACCCATTCAGTAGGTGTTCTATAGAACGATAATCAAAATTTAATATTCTTGCGCTGGCCCAAATTACCGCAACGATTGAGGCAAAATCGACCCAGCGCAGCAATGCAACTTTATTACTCAGGGGATAAACAAGGAAACCTAGGCACAAAATCCAGCACAAGTGAATGGGCCTAAAATAGGTTGCAGGCTGTAACCCTAAAATCGATTCAAAGGGCAAAAAACCCGCGGGAAAAAAGCCAGCTAGTGGCTGCCACAGCTGAAAAATAGACAAACTAACAGCGGCTATTAACGCTAACTTACCGATCAGCCAGTGGTCTTGATGACGCTCACCCAACATAATTTACTATCCTAGTTAGATTCGCGGGCTACTCTGGAGCCGGTTTCGTTACAGGCGGCGGTGGGGTCTTCGAGGTACCGTTGTGTGCCTGGGTGCAATGGTACAGCCGCCAGTTTATGAATATTGGCTACTGTCATGGCTTTAGCCACTTGCGAGACCTTAAGCAATTTGTCTCTGCGCTGATAGAGCTTGCAGGTTAAAGCGAAGCCCAGCTGTTCGGGCATGTCCTCATGCACCACAATGGCGCTCCAAATACCCAACCCTGTAGTGTCTGTATCAATGCCTGCATAGGTTCCTGCAGGAATGACATAGCCTGCATAAGCTGGAAATTGTTCTGACAAGGTTTGTAGCTGTACTTCACTGAGGCTGATCAATTTAAGATCGCGGGTAACGGCAAGTTCGGTCACAGCAGCCAAGCCAAGCCCGCCCACAACAAAGCCAGCGTCAATGGTGCCGTCTTTTAGTGCCGAAGTAGATTCACCGAAACTCAAATAACGTACGGCAATCTCATCCATGCCAATACCCAGTCCAGTCAATACATTTTCTGCAGCCACAGCTGTACCCGAACCTTGAGCGCCAACAGATATACGTTTACTACGCATATCTTCAAGGCTCTCTATGCCGTTATCGGCCAAGGTTAAGATATGCACAATGTTCGGGTATGCGGTAAAGAGCACATTAAGCGGCAGTGGCTGAGGAAATCGCCCCTGCCCTCTATAAGCATCAGTAACAACGTCTGCCATAGCTATACCCATATCACTTTCATGGCGAGCCACCTGAATAACATTGATCACAGAACCGCCAGTGACCTCTGCTTTAACATTCACTGTGTCTAGTTCAGCCGACCAGATGGATGCCATGCCTCCGCCAATAGGGTAATAGAGTCCTGCAGGTCCACCCGTAGCAATTGACAAGGTCTCCTGTTTGCCCCCACACCCCCAGAGCAAAAACGGCAGTAGAAAAATAAGATATACAGCAGGTTTCTTAAACTTCATTTAGACTATCAAATGACTACTTTGCATGTTCACCAGAACCCTTGTGCACGCCCTTACGCAAAGATCCGTACATCAGCTCCTCCACGAATTCCACACACTTAAATTGTTGGATTTGAGCATCACTACCCACTCGGCGGTATAGTGTCATCTGCATCTGCCAGGGTGCTGTGAAGGTTTTGTCGTCTTCAACAGTAACTTGGTAGTCCATCGTATGGGCACTTGTAGGGGTATAACGCTCGGTGACTTGCATTACATCACTGTGATGGTTACCTGCTCGGTCGAACCAAGTTCGATCATTTTGTCCTGTCACTTCGATAACTAGTGTATCGCCCTCCCAATAGCCGTAAGACTGCCCCATCCACGAATCAACAGGCGCTTCACCCGGGTCTGAGAGATGAATATTGCGCACTGCACCAGCGTATTCATAAGAGAAGAATATGGCGCTTTCACTGTGTAAAATTTGGAACGGATAAGGCATGTAATTAGCGCGGGGAATACCGGGCAAATAGCACTTAATTTCAGGATCACTGGTTAACCAAGCAGCTTGGTTGTCTTGCTTTTTGCTCAAGCCTGCTTCGCGATAAGGAATTTTACCGCCGACCACCACACCCAACCCAGCAGGCACAGACCCAAGGGAGCCAATTGCCACAATTGAAGGCGCAGGTACTGGACCTAAGTCTCCTTCGACCATCGCCAGCGAAGCACGGGCTGCATGAGGCTCTATGTCATAGTTGGCGCGATTAAAAACCTGCCAAACACCATTTAAATCTGGTTTGCCAGCTGGCCCTCGCGGGGCAACGTAATCGCCTGCCACCACAGTGTTGAGCAAACTCATTAGCAGTAAGCCTGACAAAATACGTCCTAATATAATCATCCAAATCCCCACTTAATCTTTTACTGGATCTCTCATGCCCTATACAACGAAGGCAAACGACAATGTGACAGTGTTCGCTCAGCAAAAAAGGCAGCACCACAAATCGCAGAGTCTTCATCTAAAATAGCTGTACGCACCTTAACTGGTATCAGCCCAAGGGCCAACCAGCCAACACAATTTGGCCTAAAAATAGGCTCTGGAAAGAGGCGCGCGATGATTCATGCAGGCCAAACAGACCCTAATAGCTTGCATTGACGAGCCAGCGTAGGCCTGCATCGTCCAAATACACATCAAGGGCCTTTAGCCTTCGATCGGCGCTGAGAAACCCGCTCCATAACTCACCCCAACAGGAAAGCACCAGAGCCTTATCTGCATCTTCTAGTCCGCGCACTATACGCAGCCCTCTGTGTTGCAAAATCACGCCTGAACCGCCTTGGTCATCGGCGTTAACCTCAACCTCGTCACCCATCGCCCTAAATAGCCGCGCTAATATCATAGCCGCTCGAGCTAAATCTTCTTCCGTTGATGCCCACTCATCTTCAGGCATCTCCAAAAGATCAGCTGTTTCTCGGGCGTATTGCAAACCGATAAGCCGTGCTGCTAATTCCCCATGACGCTGGGCTTCCTCAGGGCCAATAACTCCCGCCAGTTCGATCAAACCATTCCGCAGATATTCCATTGGGTAATTGCGTTGAGCTTTCAAAAGTCGCTCTTCATCCCACTCAGCTAATGGTGCAATGGGCTGTTCCCCGGACTTAAATTCCGGCGGTCGCTCATCACGCGCATAAGAAAGACGTTGGTTGGCTGTAAGGTCGTGGTCGAACAGTTTGAAATAACCGCAAAGACCAAATTCTCCGGTCATATCTTCAGAGACACAAACAAAGCCCAGCCGAGGGTTATTCAGTGACACACCATTATGCCCATACCAACCCTGTAAGAAGCCCCGACTCACCGCATCGGTAACACCACATATGGTAGGGCCGGCATACATCCAACGCGGGTAGCGAAAACGCACCCAAGCCTTGGTGTCACTTTCATACATATACTCCACCGGCACACCGCCCATGCCATTAGATAGGGTGTGATATTGAGCACAGGCAACCGCTGGAGGAAGATGATCCAAGCCTAGTTTGCTAAAACTCGCTAAAAACTTGTCTTCATGCTGGCGGCGGAAGAGCCGGAACATCCACTGTTCCATGACCTTTTCGCCCAAGCGTGTGGAAACCATTAGCTGCAAACCAAGGAAATAGGCATGATATAGGTTAGCTAAAGCCGCTAAGCCTTGTGTATCTAAGGGTAGGTTCGGCGATTGGTCTTTGGCATGCATAGAGTGGGCAATCCTTGGATATGTGCGTTACGGCCGATGCGCCTCAATATAACCTGCCTATCCGTATAATTCATAACTGGAAGTATTTTATAGGAAGCAGCAGGCCCACGGATGAATCTAAAGACAGACGGCTTCACAGCTTACAACGATTGATGGAAAAATTGACTTACTTGATGCAAATCCTGATGTTCAAACAGTGCGAATGGCGCAGCATCAATTTCTTGCGCACTTGGGTAGGTAAAATAATTGCCCGAGCCCTCTTGAGGATGGCTATCTAAATCTGCGCCCTTATCGATGGCAACAATTGCAGCATCCACATTAAGACAGCCTTCACGATAAATATTCAACACGTTCCATAGGTATGATTTATCAAAGCGCGTTGACGTTTGAGATCGCGCAATAATCGCCCCAGCGTCTATCTGAGCATCTTCTATGCGATGCAATGTTGTGCCAATAACCGCATCGCCATTGCACATGGCTCTGAACGTGGACATAACTCCTTGGTAGGTTGGCAAAAGCCCGGAATGTAAGTTGATTACCCCAAATCTGGGCACCTCAATTACCGGCCCACGCAGTATCGACATATGCCTAATACTGACCACCAAGTCCGGATCGGTTTGCGCAAATGCGGGAAAGTCGACCCCGTTAATTCTATTCAACTCAATAGCGCCCATATCTTCAAAGCTGAGAAGTTCTAACTTTTGCGTCAAAAATTTTGCGTCTAGAGCACTTAGGTTTTGTAGCGGCAGTGGCGCTGTAGCTACGGTAGCTTTGCGCGTATAAAACACGGCCACCTCATGCAGCGCGCAGGAAGGCAAAATATGGTTCAGTGCCAGTAGAGCCGGAAGATCATAATTCACAAGAAAGGTTAACTGCATTGATCTGTCCAATTAGCCCATGTATCGACTGCGTCTATTGAGCCCGAGCCCTTGCAAACACGCCTAGGGTCCAAGGCTTCCTTGCCATGCCCAAAGGCGCTCGTGTACGTAAAAGATACCAATTTTTAGGAAAAACTCGATACCGCCAATCAGTACCGCAGTATCTATCCGCCCTGTAACCCAATAAGCAATCGCCGCGGTCGTAAGCGTAGCAATAATGCGCCAAGAAAATGCTTTAACCACACTGCGCAGATGCGAATCTACCCTAACGTTTACTCTCTCTTGCATAGAACTTTACACTTCCCACACAACGACTAAATCTGCGCCATGAGTAAATCTACGCACTGCTCAACACTTAGTGTTGCAGTGTCTAGGATCAACTCCGCAGTCTCTGGCGCCTCATAGGGGGAATCTATACCTGTAAAGTGCGGTAGCTCACCCTGTCGCGCCTTGCGATAAAGCCCTTTGGGATCACGCGCTTCTGCAGTTTCTAATGAGACATCAAGAAACACCTCAACAAACTCGTTCTTATCAAACAAACTTCTAGCCATATCTCGCTCTGAACGAAACGGTGAAATAAAGGCAGTAATCACAACCAGTCCGGCCTCTTGCATAAGTTTCGCCACTTCAGCCGTGCGACGAATATTCTCAACACGATCTGCTTCGGTGAAACCCAGGTCCTTATTCAAGCCAGAACGAATATTGTCTCCGTCTAGAATGTAGCTATGAATTCCCCTGGCGTGTAAGGCTTTTTCAAAAGCATCCGCCACAGTAGATTTGCCTGAACCGCTCAAACCCGTTAACCAAAATACTTTGCCGGCATGACCCATTAGTGCAGAACGCGCTTGGCTACTGACGCTGTGGTCTTGGGGGTATAGATTCTGCGCCCTACGCAAGCCAAAGTTAATCATCCCCGCAGCCACCGTTGCATGGCTGTAACGGTCCATCAAGATGAACGACCCCATACTTGGGCAATCAGCGTAAGCCTCGTAGGGGATGGGTTGGTCCACGCTCAGTGATACACGACCAATGTCGTTCAAGCCCAAACTCCGTGTAGGCAGCTGCTCCAGCGAGTTGACATTGTACTTATAGCGTATCTCGGTAAGTGTGGCGTTGATGCGTATTGCACCTAACATCAACCAATAGGATCTGCCTACATAGCCGTTATCCGCCTCCATCCAAACTAACGACGTATCAAATTGGTCAGACACATCACAAACATTGTCTTTGGCAACAATAACGTCACCTCGAGACACATCTACTTCTCGATCTAATGTGAGGGTAACGCTCTGGCCGGGCAGAGCGTGATCCAAGCTGTCTTTAAACAACACAATGTCTTCAACAGCTGCCTCTTGGCCACTGGGCATAATTTTTACTGCATCGCCTTTGGCAATAGTCCCCGCTGCCACCGCACCAGAAAAACCGCGAAACTGTGGGTTAGGCCGATTCACCCATTGCACCGGAAAGCGAAATCCATGGTCACTATTCAAACGACCCACTTCAACTGTCTCTAGAAAGCCGAGCAATGTCGGGCCTTGATACCAAGGCATCTGACTTGAACGCTGAATGACGTTGTCACCATTCAGGGCAGACAAAGCAATAGGCGTAATACTCTTGAAGGTTAGCTGCTTGGCAAATTCGTTATACTGGCGAGTAATCTCGTGGAAGGTTTCTTCATCATAATCTACTAGGTCCATCTTATTGATGGCCAAAACCACGTGCGGAATACCCAGCAACGAAGTCAGAAATGAGTGGCGGCGAGTTTGAGTCAAAATGCCTTGAGAGGCATCAACTAAAATCACAGCAACGTCAGCGGTAGATGCACCGGTGACCATGTTGCGAGTGTACTGCTCATGACCCGGGGTATCTGCAACAATAAATTTTCTATGTTCTGTACCAAAAAACCGGTACGCCACGTCGATGGTAATACCCTGCTCTCGCTCGGCCGCTAAACCGTCAACCAATAGAGCGAAGTCGATATCGCCACCTTGAGTGCCTTGGCGCTTAGAGTCGTTTTTTAGCGCGGTTACTTGGTCATCAAAAACTAACTGAGCCTCATAGAGCATGCGCCCAATCAGAGTACTTTTGCCATCATCCACGCTGCCACAAGTGATAAAGCGCAAAAGATCTAATTCGCTCTGACCTTGCAAATACTCATCTACCCGTCGGCGCGCCTCTTCTGGCGACAAATTTTCCAATTGGGTTTGCACTAAAAATACCCCTCTTGCTTCTTCTTCTCCATAGAAGCGGATGAGTCCGAATCAATAGCCCGCCCCTCTCTCTCACTGGTCCGGCTATTGAGTAATTCTAAGACAATAGATGAAAGGTCATCCGCATCAGACTCGACTGCCCCAGTAAGAGGGTAGCAACCCAATGTGCGAAAGCGAATCAATTTACTTTCAATTTGCTCGTCGGGCGCCAACTTGATGCGGTCATCGTCTACCATCACCAGCATGCCATCACGCTCTACTACGGGTCTTTCTGCCGCAAAATATAGAGGCACAATTGGAATTTGCTCTCGATAGATGTACTGCCAGATATCTAACTCCGTCCAGTTCGACAATGGAAAAACGCGAATACTCTCCGCTGGGTTTTTATAGCCGTTGTACAAATTCCAAAGTTCTGGTCGTTGATTCTTTGGATCCCAGCGATGGTTTGCATTACGAAAAGAAAAAATCCTTTCCTTAGCGCGGCTCTTTTCTTCATCCCTACGTGCGCCACCAAATGCCACATCAAACCCATGCTGATCTAGGGCCTGCTTCAATCCTTGAGTTTTCATCACATCTGTATGAATCGCACTGCCGTGATCAAACGGGTTTATATTCTTTGCCACGCCCTCTGGATTCACGTGCACGATTAGCTCCATACCGCTTTCTTTAGCCATGTAATCGCGAAAGTCGTACATGGCCTGAAACTTCCAACGCGTATCTACATGCATCAACGGAAACGGTGGCGGGCTTGGATAAAAGGCCTTACGTGCCAAATGCAGCATTACCGAACTGTCCTTGCCCACACTGTATAACATGACCGGATTTTCAGCTTGCGCCACAACCTCGCGCATAATATGAATACTTTCAGCTTCCAGGCGGTCAAGGTGTGTCATCTCTCGACTCGACGCCAAGCGGCCTGCCGACTGTGCATTTGGGCTCGCACTTTTTTTCTGTAATACAGCAGATACCGACGCTGCTTTAGGTTGATAATAGGCACTCAAGCCGATAGTGAAACTACTCCCAGAGGGTAGAGTGATATTGTGTGTTTTAGCCTGAACAACCCACTCGCGAAAAAGCCCGATACTTGAACCAGAAGGCCAAACCAAACCAGACTTCTCACCTAGCGCTAGAGCAACCACGTCTGCAATATCTGCAATGGCGTAGTTTTCTGGCAAAAACCGCCACTGGCGAGAAAGGCGGCCATCATTGATAACTAAGATGGAACCTAGCTCCCCGCTAATAATCTGCAGAAGCAACACTGGTTGCCGTTTGCGCTTAGCCGCCGCCTGTAAACTGTCGACCACTGCACTTTTCAGCACGCGACCATCTTCGTCCCGCAGCTCTCCAACGCTAAGCGCCTTGGGCAACCAAGTTGCAGCTTCGAGCCAACGTTCGGTGGAACGCAGCGAACGCTCGCCCCCCTCTGCTAGCAGCGCTTCGTGCACGCTAGCAATGTCCCAAAATCCGCCTTGGGTAGGGTTAGTGCGTAAAATTTGAGGAATATCCATGAGCGTTATAGCAGCCTGACCTATATGTTATGCAATGTCGTAAAATGCATTATTCATATATATTTTAGGATTTACAGGTTTTATTTAGACTATTTAGCTATTTATTTACTCAAAATCGCATTTAACGACAAACTAGAAGCCAGCAACCAAGCCCTCTTTTCTATGGTCAGAGCCACCCACATAGCCGTCCGCCAACTTCTGGATTAACTGCGCACCACCAAACGTGCTTTCTTTGTCGTCATAGCGCACCTGATGACCGCGATCTTGCAGATCTTGAGCAATAGACTGCGGTATACCTTCCTCTAAACCTACACTCATGTCCGGATAGACGTGCCAACGGGGTGCATCGCTGGCCGCCTGGGGATTTTGGCCGTGATCACAAATTCTATTTACCATTTGCACATGACCCTGATGCTGCATATGCCCACCCATAACACCGAAACTCAGCAACGGCGCGCCCTCCTGAGTTACAAAGCCAGGAATAATAGTATGAAAAGGGCGTTTACCGGGACCCACACTGTTTGGGTGCTGGGCATCCAGTACAAACCCTGAACCTCTATTTTGCATCGCAATACCAGTACCGGGTATGACTATCCCAGAACCAAAAGCGCGGAAGTTAGATTGAATAAAAGACACCATCATTCCTGAACTGTCTGCACAGGTGAGATAGACCGTGTCGTGACTTACCGGTAGCGTCATCGGCGGCAAATCATGGGCTTTATCCGTAATGCTCTGTGCTGCGGCCTCAAGCGAGCCTTTATCTAGCAAGTCTTCGGGGCTTAAATACATTGCCCCTGCATCAGCAAAGTGTTCCTGAGAAGCATGCACTGCAATTTTCATTGCCTCAATCTGATGATGCATCTGAGCCGCAGAATCTAACTCACCCAACGGTAGGTGCTGCAATATCCCAAGAGCAATTTGAGCGGCCAAGCCCTGACCATTTGGTGGAATTTCATGCAGATCCACACCACGATAATGCTGGGCAATGGGTTTCACCCAGTCCGCTTGATGACTCAACATGTCGGCCATATTTAGTGCACCACCACCGGCGGCAGATGCTGCGGCTATGGCTTTAGCCAAATCGCCCTGATAGAAGTCTTGCCCGTGACTCTGAGCTATCAGCCGTAAACTCTTAGCAAGGTCAGGCCGACGAAAACGCTCACCAGACTTGGGCGCCGGCAAAAAGTGCTCGCCAAAATCAGGAAATTCATCGTAATAGTTCGCCAGCATTTGCCAGTAGTAGGCGGACTTTGGCCCAACCAAGAAGCCCTCTTCAGCATAGTAAATAGCCCATTTAAATAGATCTGGGAAATCTAATTTGCCATAGCGATCACTCAGAGCAACCCAGCTACTTACTGCACCGGGTACCGTCACACTATCCCAACCTAACTCAGGCATTCTCTTCAGGCCTTGAAACCGCTCAAGACTCCAATCCAGCGGCGCACGACCCGAAGCATTTAACCCCACCACTTCACTACCGTCCCAGAGTAAACAAAATGCATCGCTGCCTAGGCCATTATTATTAGGCTCCACTACGGTCAAAGTAATTGCCGCAGCCAGCGCCGCGTCTACCGCATTACCGCCACTACGCAGTGCATCTAACCCCGCGTGAACCGCCAAGGGCTGAGAAGTGGCCACCAGATTCTCAGCTGCCACGGGCGAGCGTTTAGACGAATAGGGCTGATTGGGACTGTACATGGCGCCTCGACGGGTCAGGTTATTCAGCTGGCGGAATGCCCTTGCTGAGCAAAAATAACAGGCATAAGAATGTGCCAAGACCCCGAGTAATAGCAAGGCCGCGACAATAAATAGAAAAACTAAGCAATGGCTAGGCAAAACAACCAATCTTTGCGACTCTAACCGCCCGTATAAATCAGCGAAAATATTGTGAGCCAAGCAGAAAATACTACAGGACAAATCTCAGCCGAAATCAAACAAGCCGCCAAAGAGCTATTGACTCAACTCACATTAGAAGAAAAGGCACGCCTCTGTTCGGGTCAAGATTTCTGGCATTTGGAAGGTATAGGGCGTTTGCAATTGGCACCGGTCATGGTCACTGATGGCCCCCATGGTCTGCGTAAACAGGGCGCGGCGGCAGATCATTTAGGTGCCAACAAAAGTATTCCTGCAACCTGCTTCCCAACCGCTTCAGGCCTCGCCAGTTCATGGAATAGAGAGCTAATGCACGAGGTTGGTGTAGCCCTTGGAGAACACTGTGTAGAGGAAAACGTAGGTGTTTTGCTGGGACCCGGCATGAACATTAAGCGCCATCCTTTGTGCGGCAGAAACTTTGAATATTTTTCAGAAGACCCCCTGATTTCCGGAGAAATTGCTGCGGCGTTGGTTTCAGGCATTCAAAGCCAAGGTGTCGGCGCTTGCCTAAAACACTTTGCGGTGAATAACCAAGAGCTAGGACGCATGTATATGGACGCTATCGTAGATCCGCGCACCTTAAGGGAAATATATTTGAAGGGCTTTGAAATCGCGGTAAAGAAGTCATCGCCATGGATGGTCATGTGCGCCTACAACCGTCTCAATGGCGAATACTGTAGTGAACACAACTGGCTGTTAAACGAAGTACTAAGAGACGAGTGGGGCTTCGACGGTGCCGTCGTTACCGACTGGGGCGCAGCCAATGATCGAGTATTAGGTGTGCAGTCAGGTCTAGATTTAGAAATGCCCAGCAGCGGTGGCATCAACGACGCACTTGTATTCAAGGCTGTGACAACTGGTGAACTGGCTGAAGCTGACCTAGATAAAGCTGTTTTTAGAAACCTATGTATCAGCCTCGCAGGTGCCCTTCTGCCTCCACGCAACCCAGAACTTGACCTTGACACGCACCACCAGCTGGCACGCAAGGCTGCAGTAGAGTCTTGCGTATTGCTTAAAAACGAGACCAATCTGCTGCCCATCAACAACAGTGAGTCAGTAGCACTTATTGGTGCTTTTGCGAAAAAACCAAGATTTCAGGGAGCCGGCAGCTCACAGGTTAGGCCCACCCAAGTAGACACGCTGTATGACGCGCTCAGCGAAGGTATTGACAAGCTAACCTATACTGAGGGTTACGATCCTAAATATAGCGAACCAGACCAAGCTCTGATTGATGCTGCCGTAGCTGCCGCCAAAGAGGCCAGTGTGGCCATCGTCTACGCAGGCTTACCCGGCATTTACGAGTCAGAAGGCTTTGACCGCGAACATATGCGACTACCAGAGCAGCACAACCAGTTAATCCAAGCAGTTGCCCAAGCAAACCCACGAACCATAGTCGTGCTAGCGAACGGTGCACCCGTAGAGATGCCTTGGATAGATCAAGTGCCTGCAATTCTAGAGGGTTATCTCGCTGGCCAAGCCAGCGGTAGCGCCATCGCAGATATCTTACTAGGCCTTGCCAACCCCAGCGGCAAGCTAACAGAGACCTTTCCACTGCGCCTTGATAATGTACCTTCAGACCCTTGGTTCCCAGGCGGACGAAGACAAATTCAATATCGAGAAGGGTTATACGTAGGCTACCGTTATTTTGACAGCGCCGAAATTCCGGTTCTATTCCCCTTCGGTCACGGTCTTAGCTACAGTAGTTTCCGATACAGTAACCCGCAAATTAGCGCCAGCAGCTTAGCTGCAGATGTGGACAACCCCGCCACCCTCAAACTATCAGTGGAAGTCAAAAACACAGGTACTATGGCAGGAGCCGAGTGCGTGCAAGTTTATAGACACGCAAGCAACAGCCGTATTTATCGACCAGTACAAGAGCTATGCGCCTTTGCCAAGGTTTTCTTACAACCTGAAGAGCAGCGCGCAGTGGAGCTAGAAATTACCGCGTCAGACTTTGCTTATTTCGATCAGGGTACTAATAAGACAAATGTAGAGCCTGGCCAGTACGAACTGCGCATCGGTGCTTCTAGTCGTGACATCAGACAGACCCTTAGTTTGGTTTTGGAAGATCACAGCCCCGAAAAAACAGCACAACCCAGCAGCCAAGCACTGTCCTGTACGGGGCCATTAATACACGACCAGAGCGGCTCCAGAGAAATCCAAGTAACAGATGAGACATTTGCTCAAATGCTGGGGAAAAATACGCCTGAGGGAGAACCATCTCGCCCCTTCCACGCTAATTCATCGTTAGCGGAAATCGGCACAACTTGGCTGGGTGCAAAAGTAAAAGAAAAAGCTGTTGAGGGCTTTTTGGGCGGCATGGGCCTAGGTAACAATGACGCTACCATTCGCAAAATGTTCGAAGAAATGGCTAACCATATGCCGTTGCGTGGCATTGTTTTATTTCAACAAGGAAGATTCAGCTACCGCAAAATGCATCTACTGTTGGCCATCCTCAACAAACAGCCCCTTAAGGCGCTAAAACTTTATTTCGCTAAAGACGAACCAGCCCTAGCAAAGCAAGATTAGACAGTGGTGAACTACAAACACCACTAAAGATCTAGATAAGCTTGATAACGCCGAGCTCGCTCTGGGTCAGCTGTATCGCGACTAATGGTTAAGCCTAACTGCACCAATTGGCTGGCTAGCAGTTGCGCCTCCATTGCCGCGTCTACTATGTCTAAAGCCTTAGCGGTTTGACCATCAGAGTGTAAGGCCACAGCATAAATGTAGTTTAGCGACGAAGCAGAATTGACATCATAGCCTTGCTCTAATAACGCAATCGCTCTGGCGCGATCACCTTGACGAACCCACCAAAGCGCCTTAGCCAACAAAACATCAGCAGCATTTGGGGTCAACTCGAGAGCCCTATCTAACAGCAGTCCACCTTGCTCGTCGCGTCCAGTGCCGCGATAAATATCGGCCAAATTGATCAAAGCCGGCACCCACTGAGGATTTAACTCCAGCGCAGTATTGAGGCTACCTTCCGCAGCCACAACGTCGCCAATATTTAGGTACATGGTGGCTATATTCGACAGCGACTCAGGCCGGTCTGCACTGACCCTTTGAGTCTGGATATAAGTCTGAATGGCTTTGAACAAAACATCCTTCTCATCAGCGGGCAAGCTCTGATAAAGACCTGCAATTGTGGCTACCACTTCGGAGCGAATAGCCAACAACGGATCATTCAACAATGGTTTAAGCGCACGCCACTGGCGCTGTGCAGGCCAGCGCTGAGAGCCTCTAATAGCGCCTATGCGGACCAGCGGATCCGCTGCATTAAGCCCTTGTTCAATGGCACGAGAACCTCCACTTAAAGTATAGCTTCTAAGTAGCGACAGCGCCGTACCACGAACAATTGCTGGCAACTGAGCGTTGGTGGCAACAGCTATCAGCGGAGTTTCTGCGAACTTTCTACCAAGCCTTGCAGCAAATAGTGCCTCGCCATAATGCGCTGGCTTTTGCTTTCTTTGCGAATGCTTGAAGTGTCTGGCGATAACTGCTTCGGCCCACTGGTTAACATTGCTCCCTTGGTCATCCTCGTGACAACTAGCGCAAGCGTTAGGCACACCAATTTTGGCACTCAGATCAGGACGCGGAATACGAAAACTATGGTCATGGCGATCATCAACCCCCATATAAACACGACTAGGCATATGGCAATTAACACATGCACTGCCACTTGAAGCATTTTCAGCATTCGCGGGTTTATGGAAGTGGTGACGGGGAGAGTCGTAAACAGCCTTCTTCAGCGTTGGAAACTCTGCCCGCCCAACCGAGTTATGACATTGAGTACATAACCCATTACCCTCAAATTTTAACTGCGCAGAGTGAGAGTCGTGGCAGTTGCTACAAGTGACACCCTGAGCATGCATTTTACTCTGGGCAAAAGACCCGTACACGTATACCTCATCCAAAATTTGACCATCTGGATAATATAGGCCTTGATCCAATAAAGCCGGTTGATAAAAGTCGAAAAATGATTGTTGGGGAGTAAAGCCTTCACCAAGTTGGTGGCGTCGACTATGACATGCCGCGCAAGCATTCTGCTCAGAGCCGGCAAAATTATTGCTGCCGGGCAACATCGGATATACATCACCGGGCGCATTGCTATGCAACGAACCCGGCCCATGACATGCCTCGCAACCCACGCTGACTTCGGCAAACTGTGTGTTAAAGGTATCAGATGACGCATCATAGCCCTTAGTCACGCCAGTGGAGTGACAGTCAGCGCACATGTGGTTCCAATTTTGTCCGCCCTTAGTCCAATGCGTGACATCTTCAGCCACCCCTGAACTTACAGGGTTAAGGTGGTACCACCCTAAAGACTCACCACCAAGCTTGCGCCCGTCCCAAACCGTTGGCAGAGCTTGCATACGACCTCCACCAATATCCACAAGGTATTGTTGTAATGGCGAAATACCAAATGTATAGCGGATGGAATATTCAGTGAGTTTATTGTCAGGGCCATCAGTCACCACAGAGTAGCCACTGTTCTTTTGCAGAAATTTGGTGGTAACGCCAGCCACGGTGATTTGTTGATTAGCAAAATCTCCAATCACGGTATCGACAGATGGCTCCGCCATAGCCAATTGGTGGTGTGACCCCTGCCAACTTGCATAGGCTTGCTGATGACAGTCAGCACAAGCAGCAGAACCTATATAGTTGGAAATTGAATAAGATTGGTGGAGTTGGCTAGAGTCAGAGTATTTTAACCCTGGGCCATCAGATCCCGCTTCGGGGGCTAAATCAGTCTCGTCACTATTCTTGGAAATGGAACTAGACTGCGTTTTTACCCAGCCCCCAGAGACAACCCGCTCCTCCGCACACCCGCAAAACAATAAGCAGCCGCATAGGGCAAGGAGTTGACTATGAGTTTGCAACGAGAGGAATTTCATCTGGCTTTTGTACTACACAACTACGCGCAATTCACCTTGCAGCAGTCTTTTAGACAAGACCGCTCCAAGATAAACATTCATTCATCCAACTACCTAACATTAGGCGGGTAGCATTATTTGCCGTAGTGCGCAGCCAAAGCCGTGATTTCTTCGTCACTTAAGCTTGCTGCCATGCCATTCATAACAGCATTAACACGCTTGCCTGACTTGTATGCCACCAACTGAAGGCGCAAGTAGGTTTCGTACTGACCATTGAGATTTGGATATATTGGCGCAATCGCACCACCCTTCTCTCCGTGGCAAGCCACGCAGCCTTTCTCAACCACTAGTGCTGCGCCATCAAGGGGTGCCTCACCGCCACAGGCTGCAAATGTCATTACAAGTGAAAGTGCTATCCATTTTGAGATCATCAAAGTTGTTTTCATTTGCCTAGACCTCAGTTGGATTGGCGACTGAAGTACTCAGCCAAAATTTCGATTGTCTCGTCACTCAGCGGAGCCGCTTGAGCGTTCATCTGATTACCCGGCTCAACACCATCGCGAAAATACTTGAGTCGACTAACCAAGTAGATGCTGTTTTGACCCGCGAGATTCGGATATCTCTGCGTATTCGATTTACCGGTAACCCCATGGCACGTAGTGCAATGGTATTTCCAAGCCAAATCTGCGCCCTCATCGGCTGCAAATGTTGTTGTACTTGTCAGCGCCGCTCCAAATAGGAGGCATAGACCCGACAGAATTCGTCTTCCCAGGACTCGTTTAAGCATTTCCCGCTTTCCTTTAACCACTCGATTTTTTGTTACTGCTAGTTAAGGCGTCTTCCGATGCTATGCAGCATTAGAGTGACGAGCCGCTAAGTCACGCATAAATCTATGAGGATAAGCACATTCTGATGCGCTCGGTCCCTGATTATCAGCCAATTGGTGATAACCCACATGATCAAAGTAACTTGCGGAAAAGCGCTCAGCTCTAACATAAATGCCAGCAACATCACGATTTTCTGCTCTGCGATGCACTTCATTGAGAAGCAATTTACCCACTCCGCAGTGCTGATGCTGTTGTGCAACATACAGCCCGTGCAGTAAAGCAATCGAAGAATCTTTGCTGACTAAGCTCACATTCTCAGGCTCCCAAACGGCAACACCTAAACAAGCGTGCGCTTTATAACACAACAGGAATTCAAAATCTTGAACATCCTCATTTGAATAGTGTAATGCCGTTAGAGCAAGGCGCTTCAACCGCTCTGAGGTGGGCCACATTTGCACGGCTGACGTGATTACTCGATTTACCGCGGGGAGGTCTGCAGCAATACCCTGAATGAAGACAGGCGAGCCAAGGGTATTAAGCTTCATCCTAATTACTGCCAGCAATTAGAAATAAAAAAAGAGAAGCGCCCGCCCCATCCGAGGGAGGAGAGGGGAGAAGAGAGGCAGGCGCTCGAGGGACCATTACAAACCCAACATCAACATGAAGAAGGCTGTAGACGCAGCAACTAAGCTGAGTGACAACATATTAAACGTTGGCATCAAATCTATTCTTTTCACCCGAGTCGTCGTTATGGCTTGGGGATTTCTTAAACTGTTTTGCTTACTTGATTTCATGACCCTACCTTAAGGCTCACCCCCAATCCCGTCAACATAATATCTAAATACAAACTCTACAAAAATTCGACATCTCAGGATATTAGGGAAATATCGCCTTTTTAGTCACATTATTTGCCTTTTTGTCTAAGTTGTTAGAGCAAAACTTGAACAAAATTAGTATCGTGGCGACGCTGAAACGCTTACAAAGGATTGAATTTTGACCTCTACTGCATTCTCACAACCATCATCAATGCGCCAAACAAATGCGCGACCGAGCATTGCCATCATCGGAGCGGGAATTTGTGGCCTGCGTTGTGCCAACCTACTAAGTGACAATGGCTTTGACTGTACTTTATTCGACAAAAGCCGCGGCGTTGGCGGTCGAACCTCAACTCGACGGGCAGAGCAATGGCGCTTTGACCACGGGGCAGGATACTTCACAGCTACAGACCCAGACTTCTTCGCCGCTATGCAAATACTACAGCCATGGCTGCCCACGGAATCAGGAGAGCAAATGTATGCAGGCGCTACTGGCAGTAATGAGTTAGCGAAAAGTCTTTTCGCAGCGGTCAGCCAGAAGCTCACCGCACAACTTGGCACAGCCATTAAAAGTGTCGAAAAAGAGGCTAATAGTCGCTGGCTACTCAACGCTCAAACGGGGGAAACCTACGGCCCCTTTGACTTAGTCATTAGCACAGCACCACCACCCCAAGCAGTGCAAATTCTAGCACCTACCGAAAGCCCCGTGAGCCAGCGCCTCGCAACCCTGCAAACCCGTTGCACATGGGCGTTAATGTTGGTGACTGAGACTGAGTTACCCATACCCGATTTAGTCAGCAAGCCCAACCACAATATTGCCAGAGTCATTGCAGAGCACAGCAAACCTGGACGAAGGACGAGCGCCACTAAGCAGGGTCAGTATGTGATTCAAGCCAGCACCGAATTCAGCCAACTACATGTAGCGGATGACCCCGCAGCCATTACACAAAAGCTGTTAGCGCAATTGCACGACCTGTACGGCCCCCTACCCGTCATCGTGCACAAGCAAATACACAGATGGTTGCACGGAGGAATTTTGACTCCACTTGGGAAACCTTATCTTTGGGATAAAGAAACGGGCATAGCTGCCGCAGGTGATTGGTGTACAGGTAACAACGCAGAGGACGCCTTTATCAGCGGCTCAAAGTTGGCCCACGCTATTGTGCAGAGGTTCAGCTAACGAAAGGGTACGTAAATTCAAACTAGTCTTGGCTGTGCTGGGCCTTTTGGTGCTCCGCCGCTATAGTGAACATGGAGACATTACAAAACGTTTGTAATTCTAACTTGAGTCGATCAGGAGCAATCCAACTCATCACATTCACACAGACCACCAAAGTTTCTTCGTAAAAGTGCTCGTCAACTAGAACAATGATCCTCGAGCCGTTGGCATATGCCAAAACGAGAAAAAAAAACACTAGAGCAAAAAATACACCTACGACTTTCACCCAAGCTCTTTGCAGAAAAGGCTTCTTTGACAGTGCTTTCGATGTAGCCGACATACTCAATCCTTACTTTTTTCGCGTGCAAACAAGCCCTACATAGTAATCGCTCGGCTCAACCACCCAACCCTAAGCGTATGCCGTCGGCCTTTCTCGCAGTTTACACAGCAGGCCATCGCCAAAACAGAGTTGGCTAACACTTGCTTTCACAAGCTGTTAACTAATAGTGTTCATGCTTACCCTTTCTAAAGGCGATTTTCTTGATTAAACAACAGCTCACCCTAGCTACTTTAGCACTTCTATCAGGACTTTCTGCCTGCGGCGGCGGCGGCAATAGTACGCCTGCAGCAGCCACTCTGCCCGCAACGCCAGCAGACGCCTCACCCACTCAAAACACCACCACACCTACTTTCTCCTACGACAAAATATTGGGTGAATACCCAGCTCAGCAATGGGATGTACTAGCGTTGGCTAAAATTCTTGATAGCAGCTCATCGCTAAACGGCGAGTATATTCAGGATATGACCACCTCGCTAACCGAAAATGGACAAAGCTATAACATAACTGCAACAGGCCAGAGCAACGGCAATATCAATCTAGACTACAACTGGAACATAAATACTGACGGCACAGACACTCAGGTCGCCATTTTTGACTCCAGTGGATTTCAGGTGGCAAATAATTATCAACAAACACTGTCCGACGGAACACTGAGGGTAAGCATCGACGACACCACTTGGCTGGCCTCACAAGGGGTAGAGTATGTAGCAGGCGCTGCGGCACAGGTGACATACAATGGCGACGACCCCATTCATACCCTGCCAATCATTTACGGTGACTTCACCGAAAGCGGTGACATCAAAACCACCGGCACCCAAGACTTTGCCATAACACCGGATATGCTATTCGAGTATTGGGAAAACGACCGAAGCGTATCAACCACATTAGCGGCCAAAGGATCGGGCACGCTAACCATAGATTACGCAAGTAGCATGGTTTCCGGCTCTATACTACTTGATACCTTCTACGACTATGCGCAGGTGTTGAGTGGTAGTAGCACGTACAGCCAAGTTGCAGGAATACCCAGCATTACCATGACCTTGGTTAACGGTACATTAGATGGAAGCCAAATTATGGCCACATTAGATACCTCAGTAGTGGTTACATCCAACGGCACCATTAGTGGTGAAGGCTATTTACGAGGCGCTCTATTTGGACCAGAGGGCAATGAGGTGGCTGCAAGTCTATTTGTATTGCAGGACAACGCGGATACTCACAGCTACTTCTACTGGGACACTATAGGGCTGATATTGGGCCGCTGACTTGCGCGATGCCGTTGCTAACCGATGTCAAAACCGCCTCCACATCACTAAGCGTTACAGTAAGGTTTGACAACCAACCCCTACCGATAGCTTGCTGCAATAGCTTGTCGCAATAACTTATGGCAATCACTTTTCGCCAACTGTGGCATTAGCGTTTCAGGCTCCCATCATCAGGGCTGCTCGCCTACACCCCATATCAATGAAGGCTCACGAATATCTCGCACCAAAGTGAGACGCTTCCCCCTATGAAACAAATAGTCATGCGGCGCAAAAAGCCTCTTCAATTACGGCTAATGTATAAAGACAGCCACCCCCATAAAGAAAAAGATGGAGAGATACCGAGAGATAAAGAGAGATAAA